>OGFF01000220.1_pt1 | contig 85883 bp, 83 predicted proteins | sample 1570751 | NCBI WGS metagenome assembly OGFF01 (sample SAMEA2581951, study PRJEB24529) | metagenome | biome: Human gut stool | place: China | collected 2011 | reverse complement strand
TATTTCCTTTCCGGTCTGATACGACCGCGTATAAGTATATCACAGAAACATCCAGGAAAAAAGAATATCATTTTGTATTGTGGATTGTGTTTGCGATTACCGCCTCATTCCTGTATAATAAAAATGTTATCAATGGCGACATCATTTCAAAAGTTCAATCCTTTGTGACAGCTGTTATACAAAACAGAATCTGGTATCCATCCTATCATTTATAAAGTTGTAAACTGGTGTGAATAAATAAAATCTATAGAAAAGAACGAAAAAAAGTGGTCTTATCCGGTTGGATAGGACCTCTTTTTTTGTTATTGCAAGTGTAAAATAAGTGGAAGTGGGCATTTTTGTCCACTTTTTAACATATATTGGTTATGGTACGATGAAAATAGAAAGCTGCAGAAATGCAGCCAAAGAAAGGGAGGAATTGCGTATGGCGAAAAAAATGGCAAAGTGGCTGTCCTGTTTTCTGACGGTATGTATGATGGTAACATCATTGCCGATTTATCAGACAGCTGCTCATGCAGAAACGACAGATAAAAATGAAGAAGAGCAGGAACCGCAGCAGGATACGGTCAGCGGTCTTGGGATCACCTGGGATATGAACTGGGACGGAGAAGAGCCTGCGGTAAATGACGGTGCGGAGTTTGAAAAAGAAGTCTGGTGGGGAGATCTGCAGGGTACCTATCAGTTTAAAAGCTTCGATGCAGACGGACAGGTGCAGAAGATAATAACTGCTGATAAGCTGCAGCTTTACAAATGGAATGAAGAGAGTGATCAGCCACAATGGGAGCAGATACCGGCATTGGATGAAAAGCCGATTTTCGAAGCTGCCGGTGTAGAAGAAGAACTGGTACAGATTACATTCCCTGAGATAGGTACTTATCGCATAAGTTGTTCTGAGCTGACTTGTGGAGAAGAAGATAATTATGTCACGATCACAATAAGTTATCCGATATTTGCGTTTTTCAGCGATAAGACCAGAAGTGCAGACAGCTTTATGACAGAATGCTTCTATGGAAAATCAGAGGAGGATCCGCAGGATAAGCGCCGCGAGTTTTATATGATCACGGACAGGGAGACGAGGGATGTTACGTTCTATTTGGATCGGGACGGTGAAAAAATCGCAGAGCATGATGCATATTTCACAGTCAGTGAACCGGAGACGGATGAAGCCGGAAATACCATCTGGCAGATCACCATTCCGAGAAGCTGTGTGGGAAAATGGTTTTCCATCAGTGTGACCGGACAGGTAAAAGAAGCGGATCACTATGAGGAGATAGAATATGGCCTGCCGATCAGCTGGGATGATGCATCAGTGGCACAATATGATGGACTTGCTGCCAAGACCGATCTGCTCTGGGATGATGATGGCACACCGTCACAAAATCCGGACAGTGATGAACAGTGGAGCAAGGAACATCAGGCAGATCTGCCGGGCATGTCTTTTTATTTCGCAAAGAATGGCGGAACAGAAAACATAAAGGCTTCTGATCTGGTACTTTCCTATGTAAGGGACGATGGTTCTCTGGAAACAGAAGGAATCGGCGTACTGCAGGAAAACGAGAAAAACGCAGAGATCACAGATGCAAGCTTTACAAAAACCGGAACCTATCAGGTTGCTTTAAAAGAAAAGGTTGATGCAGACACAGAGCCGGTTACGATCCATGTAGTATATCCGGTGATTGGGTTTTATACAACATCGGAGCCGGCAGAAGACGGTATTGTGACAGAAGAATTTCAGTATGGTGGCACACTGGCAGTCGGAGAAACCGACAATAGCACGCTGTATCTGCATGTACAGCAAAGACCGGATGAAGATATGACAGTTTCTGATCTGAAACTGGAAGCAAGTGAATGGGGCGAAAATGAAAATCATGAAGCAGAAAAAAAGGTTATGAACGTGCTGAATGGTGAATGTGATTATGTCAGCTGTGAGGAGCTTGGAAATGGCAGCTACCAGCTGACAATTTCCGACGGCTGTGAGGCATACTTTTCACTGGAAGCATCCGTGCTCTGTAATCCAGGGGAAAATGAATGGAGACAGGGAAGTTTTCTGAATCTGAGACCGGCGGAAGCTGTTGTGGCAGAAGATGGAAAAGCAAGAACCGGATTTTCAGGCTGCTTTGTAACAAAGGCTTCCTATGAAGCAGGTTCTCCTTATTTTATGGAAGAGGAGACGGAACAGTTCCCAAATGATTTTGAATACTGGGTACATGCAGATACCATGCAGGGCGTTATGGAAGAACTGCTTGCCGCAGACGGCAGACTGGTGGAATGGGCCGGTAAACAATATCAGGTAAAAAATACCGGATATATCTATATGACTATGAGCTACATAGATGCCTATGCGGAAAATGCAGAGGCTGCACAGTATGTAAAAACACCGGACAGCATCAAAGGAATCTGCATGGACTCCGGTATGGATGCGGAAATCTGTTATAAAAAGGGAACTGAGCAGTCATACGATATCAAAATAGCAAGGTTACGAAAAACAGACCATCTGGAGGATCAGGACAATACTGATGATAATACGGAATCTGTCCTGATCGCATGGACGGAAAACGGCTGGACATATGTGGAAAAGGATACAGAAGACGGTAAATATTACATTACCGATAAGCTGGTAAACGACAGAGGCTTTGGTGAAACAGAGCCGGAGCCGCCGGTTGATCTGATAGAAATGCCGTCTCATACTTCCTACGCTATGCCACAGATTTATGTAGATGCAAAGACCAATTTGAAGATCACCGGCGACTGGCAGGATAAGGCGCCGAATCTGCAGGTCGGGTTCTATCCGAATTCGGAAAACAGAGTATCCGTTATGACACTGTACTGTTTAGCGACAAGCGTGGAAGATGGGGAAGAGGTAAAACTGGATACAGCCCTGATGCAGGATGAAAATTTTTGGAATAAGTATAATGTTATAAGATATTTTTATCAGGAAAAAGAGAGCTTTGATGCAGACAGCATAGGAGAGAAGGATGTTTCCGTTTATCATCTGGTAAGACGCTACAGTGAAGAAGATAATGCCTGCTGGGATGAGTCGCAGGAAGTTTCTATGACCGTAAATTGCGTACTGGCAAAGACAGAAGCATCTGTAACGGGTGATTATACGGCAGAAGGCAAAAAGCCGGAGCTGAAAATCGCAGAGGACAGCAATGTGTCTGACTTACTGCCGAATCTGACAGAGGAAGAAGAAAAGGCATATATCCGTGGGGAAAATGCGAATCTGAAGCTTATCGTAGATCAGATCGACACTGCAAAAGCAAATGCGCAGATCAAAAATGAGATCAATAAGCTCAAGGAACTGGCAGAAAAGAGCGGAACGGTAAAGAATCTGATTCCTCTGGATCTGAATCTGCTTTTGCAGATCGGAGATCAAAAGGAACGCAAAGTAGAAGAAACAAAGCAGGAGATTTTCTTCTCTATTCCGGTAGAGGAAGCTTTACAAAAACAGCTTGGTACTGGTAAACTGAAATTAAAGCTGTTCAGATATCATGGAGAGCAGGCGGATGAGATCCCGGTCCGCTATGAGAACGGCAGATTATATGCAAGCTCTGATAAGTATTCTACCTATGCGATTGCAGTCGTGGAAGAAAAAGCAGAGACACCGACGCCTTCTCCGTCTACGCAGCCGACACATGTGCCAACGCCATCTGCGCAGCCATCATCTGCGCCTACGCCGTCCACGCAGCCGACTCCATCTGCGAAGCCGACACCGGTTCCACAGAAGAAAGGTACAAAACTGAAAAAGAGCGGTGTTACTTATCAGGTAACAAAATCCGGTGCCAAAGAAGGCTGTGTCGCATATACAAAGGCAAAGAAAAAAGTGAAGGGCAGTGTCACGATCCCTGCGACAGTCACGATCGACGGAGTGACTTATAAAGTGACATCGGTCGCAGCCAATGCTTTCAAAGGAAACAAGAAGATTACGAAGGTAACAATCGGTAAAAATATTGAAAAGATCGGTAAAAATGCATTTTATGGTTGTAAAAAGCTGTCAAGTATTACCTTTAAGACAACTAAACTGAAAGCTTCCAAGGTTGGAAAGAATGCATTTAAGGGTGTGAAAGCAAAAGTGACCGTGAAGGTGCCAAAGAATAAAGCAAAGGATTATAAGAAATGGCTGAAAAAGAAAGGAATACCGGCGAATGCCAAATTCAAAACAGCCAAATAGCAGATGAATTTTTGCAAAATTATACAGAGCAGGCAGCACAGAAACTGCCCGTCTTTTTACAGGACGGGTATTCTGTGCTTTCCTGTTATTATGAGCAGGAGGAGAAGAGCTGCTATTTGCTGCAGAAAAAAGAGACAAAAGAAAAATATATCGTAAAATGCAGAAAAGAAAGAGAAGACAGAGACAGTCTGCAGAAAGAGTATGAAGAACTGGGACGGCTGGCGGAACGCTATCCGAATCTGTATCAGCGGGCAGCTCTGCATAAGGCGGATGGCTATGTTTATCTGCTACGCACTTATATCGAAGGAAAGAATCTGGAAGAATATGTGGCAGAGGATCCGTATCTGAGACCGGAAAGACAGCTTGAGATCTTAGAGGAGATCTGTCAGGCTGTTGCAAGGCTGCATGCCATGGATCCGGTAATCCTGCACCGGGATATGAAGCCGCAGAATCTGATCCTTGATGCCGGAGGGCATGTGCACCTGATCGATTTTGAAACAGCGCGGGAATACGATGGGACAAAAAAGAAGGACACAGTCTTTTTCGGAACAGAGGGTTCTGCTGCACCGGAGCAATACGGTTATGCCCAGACTGATATGCGGACAGACGTGTTCGGGATCGGCAAGATTGCAGAATATCTTTATGAAGAATATCAGGTGGGATACGATCCGCTGACGGAGAAGCGGATGCAACGTATCATAAAAAAAGCGACTGCATTTGATCCGGCTGACCGTTATCAGAATGTGCAGGCACTTTTACTGGCGATCCGAAATGTGAGAAGGCAGACCGAACGGGGAGAGAACAAATGGCTGAAGGCTGTTGTGGCGATCGAGAGCATTGTGCTTTTGCTTGTTCTGGCTGGAGTTTTATTCTTTTGGACGGGATTTCAGAAAACGAAAAATATGGAAGAGGAAGACTACGCGGCCGCCATAGCGGAACGACAGATTAAGCAGCAGGATGAGTCTGCAGAGGATCTGTCGGCGCAGGCAGATTCCGAAGAAATTGTTACATTGGAAGGGGATCCTCTTTTGTTGCAGGCAATCCGGGAAACGGCGGGAAGCAATGAAGTGACAAAAAGAATGTTATCCGGTATCACAAGGATTGCGGTGATCGGAGATCAGATCTATACGGAAGAAACGCCGGTGGAGGATCTGGAGAATATTGTATATCAGGATGGTTTTAATGACGGAATGGTAAACGGAGGAGTCACGGATCTGTCGGTACTGACGAATCTGCCGAATCTGAAAGAAGTATTTTTATGTAATCAGAAAATTTCGGATATCAGCCCGCTACAGGAGCTTCCCATAGAAGGACTGTATGTGTGTGGCAATCAGATCAAGGATTTTTCTCCGGTTGAGAAAATGCAGGAGCTTTCAACACTTTATCTGGTAGACAATCCGGTCGGGAAAATGCCGCAGTTGTCAGGCTGCACGAAGCTGACCAGACTTGCACTGTGCGGAAATGATTATGAGACACTTGATTTTCTGCAAGGCAGCAGTGTCTGCAATCTGTATGCAATGGGAATTTACGTGGAAGATGAATCATTTGGAGTGCTTTCTACCATGCAGAGTCTGACAGAGCTGTATACCGGATCCGAGCAGAAGCAGTTTTATGAAATACTTCCGGAGCTGACGGAACTTCGTACGTTATCTTTATGGGGCGGCAATTTTGGAACGGATCTTACAATTGTCAGTAAACTTGTCAATCTGCAGAATCTGTTTGTAAATGATGAATTTGTGACATCTCTTTCCGGAATTGAAAATCTGCAAAGACTGGAAGTGTTTTGTATGGATGGCACAAATGCAACGGATATTTCACCGTTGACAAAGCTGCCGAGATTGCAGGTCGTGCGTCTGCAGGGCGTTCCGATCGTGGAGTTTGCGCCACTGTTTTCCTGTCATAGCCTGCAGGAGGTTGAGGCAGACAGCAGCCAGAAGGAAAAAATAGAACAGTTGGGAGATCCGTTCTTTATGATCTCCGTGGAATAAAAGAACCACCGCTCATCGCAGCGGTGGTTCTCCTATTTCTTTTAAAAGATCGTTCAGATCATCAATCGACATATTGTGCTCCAGTGCATAGATAATTGCCGCATCAAACCGGTTCCTCGGATACAGGATGGCGCGCTGGCAGATGGACAGCATACGCTGAAATTCCTCTAATGACAGCTGCAGATAAAAGCCGATACGCAGTAGAAGGATCCTGGTGGGCTTTCTTGTGCCACGCAGGATCTGGTATGCGTAGGAGCGTTCCAGCTCCAGATCACGGATCAGATTGCCGGGTTGCAGATGATGTTCTTTCAGTAGTTTGGATAAATAAACTCCACCGGATTGGACATAATCTGTTTCATTTTCCAGAAAAGAGGTCTGATCCTGTTTCTTCAGATCATTGATCAGCTCATCTGTAGATTTCATATGATACCTCCTGGCTCTTATATTTCATTATATGATGAACGTCTGAGGTATTCGGGAATTGCGAAAATTGTGCAGCAATTCGAATACATCAATGAGTGGCAAAATTCATTTTTGATATACATATCATTATATCAGAAATGTGGGGAGAATGTCGAGACGCAGGGGAGATTGGAAAATACAGGAAAATAATTCGCACAATCTCCCTAAATGTGCGTGATAATCCTGTCAAAGGCTGTTTGGTTTTAAAAGTGCCGTGGTATTTTTGGCGAAAACGTCGTTTTTGTGCGATGACTGTAGCTTGCAACACAAAATGACACATTGTTATAATATGCTACACAAGAAACAAGAAGTAAGGAGGGATTTTTCCATGCAGCAGCTTAATGTTGTAACTACACAGGATAACGATAGAATGTTTAAAATACTGACCGATCTGATCCACCAGGACAAGGAATTTCAAATAGTGATCTCCGTTCCGCCCAAAAACAGACAGGAAATGCATCCGCAGGCAGCAGTGCAGAAAGAGAAGCCTGTCCGGGATTTGGAAAAAGATGTGACAGACATGATCCATGAGCTTGGTGTCCCTGCCCATATCAAAGGGTATCAGTATCTGCGGGAAGCGATCATGATGGCAGTCGAAGATATTGATATGCTGGGTTCCATAACCAAGATCCTGTATCCGACGATCGCAAAAAAATATCAGACAACCGCAAGCAGAGTAGAACGGGCGATCAGACATGCGATCGAAGTGGCATGGAGCCGCGGAAAAATGGAGACGCTGGACGCACTGTTCGGTTATACGATCAATACAGGAAAAGGAAAGCCGACCAATTCGGAATTTATTGCACTCATTGCAGACAAGATCAGGCTTTTATATCGCGGAAATTAGTTCTTTCAAAATGCACGTAATTGGTGTATAATTATCCCAAGGTATTTGCCTGTCCGGGTAGCAGGCGAAAACAAATATTGGAGGATTATAAAGAATGAAGAACATACTGTTTATTGCATCTGAGGGAGTTCCTTTTATTAAGACGGGAGGACTTGCAGACGTTGTCGGATCTCTTCCGAAGAACATCGACAAGAAGTACTTTGATGTACGTGTCATGCTTCCGAAATATACCTGCATCAAGCAGGAATTAAAGGACAAGATGAAGTATAAGACACATTTTTACATGGACTTCAACTGGAAGAGTGAATATGTTGGTGTGCTGGAAGCCAAGGTAGACGGTATTACCTATTACTTTATCGATAATGAGTCTTACTTCAGCGGCTTTAAGATCTACAGTGACAATGTACTCGATGAGATCCGTAAGTTCAGCTTCTTCTGTAAGGCAGCATTATCCGCTCTGCCTCTGACAGGATTCAGACCGGACCTGATCCATTGCCATGACTGGCAGACCGGACTGATCCCGGTATATTTGAAGGAACGCTTTGCAGGCGGAGATTTCTTCCGTGGCATTAAGACAGTTATGACAATACATAATTTGAAATTCCAGGGACGCTGGAATGTCAAGGATGTCAAGGACATCACAGGACTGCCTGATTATTTCTTTACATCCGATAAACTGGAAGCATACAAGGATGCAAACCTGTTAAAAGGGGGTATCGTTTATGCGGATGCGGTAACAACAGTTTCCGATACTTATGCGGAAGAAATTAAGACACAGTTTTACGGAGAAGGGCTGGATGGACTTCTGCGTGCAAGATCCGGTGCACTGCGTGGTATCGTCAACGGTATTGATTATGAAGAATTCAATCCGGAAAAAGATAAGAATATCGTAGCACCGTACAATGCAGCAAATTTCCGTAAGGAAAAGATCAAAAACAAACGTGCGCTGCAGCAGGAGCTTGGCCTGGAGCAGGATGATAAGAAGTTTATGATCGGTATTGTTTCCAGACTGACAGATCAGAAGGGCTTTGATCTGATCGCATATGTAATGGATGAGCTTTGTCAGGAAGATGTCCAGATCGTTGTACTTGGTACCGGTGAAGAAAAATATGAAAATATGTTCCGTCATTTCGACTGGAAATACAATAATAAAGTATCAGCCAATATTTACTACTCCGATGCTTTATCCCATAAGATCTATGCAGCATCGGATGCATTCTTGATGCCATCCCTGTTTGAGCCGTGCGGTCTTTCACAGCTTATGGCGCTGCATTACGGAACCCTTCCGATCGTCAGGGAGACAGGCGGACTGAAGGATACGGTAGAGCCGTACAATGAATACGAAAGCACAGGAACAGGCTTCAGTTTTTCAAACTACAATGCATATGAAATGCTGGCAACGATCCGTTATGCAAAATATGTATTTTATCAGCGCAAGCGTGAATGGAATAAGATGGTGGATCGTGCTATGGCGGCTGATTTCTCATGGAGTGTATCTGCTGCAAAGTATCAGGAAATGTATGACTGGCTGATCGGCTAGAATATCAAAAAATGTGTGATAAACAAACAAGACCGGTATTTCCGGTCTTGTTTATTGTCGGAACAGATTCAGAAAGGATTAAGCACGGGCGAGAAATAAATGGCATTTGATGGAATTACAATGGCCTGCGTTGTGCAGGAACTGAATGAAAAATTATTGGATGGAAGAGTCTACAAAATCGCACAGCCGGAAAAGGATGAGATCCTGCTGACGATCAAGGCGGGAGGAACGCAGCAGAGGCTTTCCCTGAATGCAGATGCATCTCTCCCGCTTATTTATCTGACACAGGAAAATAAAAAGAGTCCGATGACGGCACCGAATTTCTGCATGTTACTCAGAAAGCATATCCAGAATGGCAGGATCGTAAAGATTGACCAGCCCGGTCTGGAACGCGTGGTGCGGTTTGAGATCGAGCATCTGGATGAAATGGGAGATCTGCGCAGAAAGACACTTGCCATGGAATTGATGGGAAAGCACAGCAATATCATATTTTATGATGAAGAGAATAAGATACTTGACAGTATCAAGCATATTTCAGGACTTGTATCAAGCGTGCGTGAGGTGCTCCCTGGAAGAACCTATTTTATCCCACAGACAGAGCATAAAAAAGATGCATTGATCGATTCGGTCAATAAGGAAAACTTCCTGACGGATCTGAAAGAAAATTCCGTAGCGGTCTACAAGGGAATTTATTCCCGCTATACAGGGGTATCACCGATCGTTGCACAGGAGATCTGTTACAGAGCCGGTGTAGATGCGGATCTGCCGACAAGCGTACTGGATCCGACAATGGAAGAGAGGCTGTATCAGGCATTTGCTTCTTATATAGATGCGGTAAAGCTGGGTATTTTTGAACCGTCAGTCTATTATGATAACGGAGAACCGGTGGAATTCGGTGTGCTTCCGTTTACTCTTTATGAAGAGAAAGAAAAGAAAGTATATGACAGTATTTCCGAGCTTTTGTGGAGTTATTATTCCGAAAAGAGCGCGGTGACAAGGATCCGGCAGAAATCCACGGATTTAAGAAAGATTGTCACAACTGCATTAGAACGAAATGTAAAAAAATATGATCTGCAGGTAAAACAGCTGGCAGATACGGAAAAACGGGAAAAATATAAAGTATATGGAGAACTGCTCCATACATACGGTTATCAGATCGAGGCAGGTGCGAAAAAGGCGACCGTTCCCAATTATTACACGGGAGAAGAGATCGAGATCCCACTCGACGATCAGCTGACACCGATGGAAAATGCAAAGAAATATTTTGACCGGTACGGTAAACTGAAACGTACGTATGAGGCACTGACAGAATATGTGCAGGAAACGGGCGAAGAAGTAGAGCATCTAAGGTCCGTTGTCAATGCGCTGGATCTGGCGCAGGACGAAGCAGATCTTTCCCAGATCCGCGAAGAACTTGTGCAGAGTGGCTATATCCGTCATAAAGGCAATAAAAAGAAAGAAAAGATCGTTTCAAGACCGCTGCATTTTATCAGCAGTGACGGATTTGATATGTATGTCGGCAAAAATAATTTCCAGAATGAGGAGATCACATTCCAGATGGCACAGGGCGGTGACTGGTGGTTCCATGCAAAAGGAATGCCCGGCTCTCATGTGATCGTCAAGACGAACGGAAAAGAACTGCCGGACCGCACCTTTGAAGAAGCAGGCAGACTGGCTGCCCATTATTCCAGTGCCAAAGGGCAGAACAGCATTGAAGTGGACTATGTACAACGAAAGCATGTGAAAAAGCCGGGCGGCAGTAAACCGGGCTTTGTTGTATATTACACCAATTATTCCATGGTGATCGATCCGGATATCTCCGGGCTGCAAAAGGCTGACTGATGTATGAAAAAAAGCGGATATAAGACCGGATAGCCGCGTGGGTAGACGGAAATCCTCCTGTGTGGCTGGTTGCGTATTAAATGACAGTGTGCTATACTAAATAAGCTTATATATGGGGTAAATGAGCGAAATTGGATTATTATGTGGGAGGAAAAAGATGAAAAAATATTTGAAACAGTTTATGGGAACAGCCTTGCTGATAGCAGCATTTGTTCTGACTGCAACAACGGTGAATGCAAAAACGATTACAAATGCAGCCCCAATGGCAGCAAACGGAGAACAGAAAACATTTGCACTGAAGGAACGTCAGGCGGTATATTATCAGATCACAACAGATGGAAGCAGAGGGTATTATTCCATTACTTGTCATAATAATGGAAACGAAAGTCTGGACATTAATCTTTATAATGGACCTGGAACTGATTATGCAACGACTATAAACAGTTATATTTCAAGGAATAGTAATCAAACTTATACCAGATATCTGAATCCTAATACAACCTATTATCTGGAGGTGACTTCTTATTATGGTACAACAGGTTTTGTATATCTCAATAAGATCGCAGATGATTATGGCAACACATTTGCTGAAGCAACGCCGATTTCATTCGGGCAGATGGTAGAGGGACAGATTGAGGTATCGGGATTAAGTGAAACCGATTTCTTCCGTTTCACAACGGATAATTCCAATTCCTATTATGAAATTGCAGGATACGGTACAGGAAGTGAAACTGCAGAACTGAAATTATATGAAGGACCGGATTATTCTTATGCGCACCAGGATATGTCGGTCGGCTCCGGATCAAGCAGGGCAATGACGCGTAAGCTTGAAAAAAATCATACCTACTACATATGTATGTCGGGTAATTATTGGGAAGATGCAACCCGCTATAAAGTAAAGGTGTCAAAAATCCCGGATGATGCATCTGATGATTTCGCAGGTGCGGTTAAACTTTCAGACGGAAAATATAAGAGCGGAAAAATAGAAATAGACGGGGATGTGGATTTTTATCGGTTTAAGACAGCAAAGAAGACAACTGCTTATCAGCTTGATCTGAAGAATACATCTACGATCACAGAGCATTTTACCTTATATACAAGAAATGATATTGCATCTGCCAATTCGAAGGTAAACAATTATTATTTATACGGTGGTGAACAGACAACGATCTGGCTGAACCTGTCAAAGAATCATACATATTATCTGAAGGTGGATGGCGATGATGGAAATGCAACCTACAAGATTGCACTGACAAGTGCTAAAAAGACAATCAAGAAGAAGGCACCGTCTTCCTTTAAGGCGCGGGGATACCGCAGATATTATGCAACCGGTGCATACGCTTCTCTTTCTTGGAAAAATACAGGAAAATATGCAGGGTATGAAATTTACAGATCCACAAGACCGAAGTCAGGATTTAAGAAGATCAAGACGTTAAAAGATACATCGTATTATTCTGATTATGGTATCAGGCGTCATAAAACATACTATTATAAGATGCGCTATTTTGTGAAAGATAACGGAAAGATTGTTGGCGGTAAGTGGACGAAGACAAAGAAGGTAAAAGTAAAATAGACTTATAAAAGGAACAGGCAAGGGGAACCAAAATGATTAAAAGTATGACCGGTTTTGGCCGGTGTGAACTCGCAAGAAACGACCGTAAGTTTACGGTAGAGATCAAATCAGTCAATCACAGATATATGGATGTGACGATCAAGATGCCAAAGAAGCTGAATTTCTTTGAAGCATCCATTCGGAATCTGCTCAAGGAATATATGCAGAGAGGTAAGATCGATGTCTTTATTACCTATGAAGACTATTCCGAAAGCACAGTGGCTGTCAAGTACAATAAAGAGATCGCTGCAGAATATATGCAGTATCTGAATCAGATGGCAGAGGATTTCGGACTGGAAAATGATATCAAGGTATCCGGGCTTTCCAGATATCCGGAAGTATTTACCATGGAAGAGATCGCAGCAGATGAAGAAGAGATTTGGAAGCTTTTAGAGGAGACAATCCGTGGCGCGGCAGAGCAGTTTGTACAGTCCCGGGTTGTGGAAGGCGAAAATCTGCGCGATGATCTGATCGACAAGCTGAATGGCATGCTCGTGCATGTAGATTACATTGAGAAACGTTCACCACAGATCATTGAAGAATACAAGCAGAAGATCTACGAAAAAGTAAAAGAGCTTCTGACAGATGCGCAGGCTGAGGATAACAGAATTTTAATGGAAGTGACCCTGTTTGCAGATAAAATTTGTGTAGATGAAGAAATGGTTCGTCTGCGCAGCCATATCGAGACTACAAAGCAGACTTTGTTGGAAGGTGGCAGTATCGGACGTAAGCTTGACTTTATTGCCCAGGAAATGAACAGAGAAGCAAATACAACGCTTTCCAAAGCAAACAATCTGGATATTTCCAACCATGCAATAGAGCTCAAGACAGAGATTGAAAAGGTCAGAGAACAGATTCAGAATATCGAATAAGGAAATGCTCATATGAAAACACTTACACATATCGGTTTTGGCAATATGGTAAATTCGGATAAGATGATCGCAGTTCTGCAGCCGGATTCTGCACCGGTCAAGCGGATCGTGCAGCATGGTAAAGAGCAGGGGATCGTTGTGGACGCCACACAGGGCAGAAAGACAAAGGCGGTTCTTCTGATGGAAGATAACCGTATCATCTTATCGGCGTTAAAGCCCGAGACAATAGCACAAAGAGCAGAGACATTAACGGGAGAAGAAGAATGAACCAGAAGGGAATACTAGTTGTGGTTTCCGGTTTTTCAGGCGCCGGAAAAGGTACACTTATGAAAAAACTTGTCACAGATTATGAGAATTATGCACTCAGCGTATCCATGACGACAAGACAGCCGAGAACAGGTGAAGTAGACGGCAGGGATTATTTCTTTGTAACAGACGAAGAATTTGAAAACAGGATCGCAAATGACGGAATGATCGAATACGCCGGATATTGCGGGCACTATTATGGGACGCCGAAGGATTTTGTGGAGAAAAACCTGAAGGAAGGAAAAGATGTGATCCTGGAGATCGAGATTCAGGGCGCACATAAGGTAAGAGCGCAATACCCGGATGCGGTTTTATTATTTGTTATGCCGCCAAGTGCCAAAGAGCTGTATAACAGACTGACCGGCCGTGCAACGGAGACAGAAGAAGTGATCCGTCAGAGAATGCTGCGTGCGGTAGAAGAGTCGGAAGGTATTGACACATACGACTATATTGTGGTAAATGATAAGTTAGAAGATTGTATTGCACAGATCAATACAATCGTAAATGCGGCGCGTCATACGCCGTCTCAAAATATAGAGTTTATCGGTGAAATCAGAAAAGAACTCAAAGAGTTCCTTGGAAGCAGATAAAGGAAAGGAAGAGAAAAATGATACATCCATCTTACACAGAGCTTATGAAGGTCGTAAACAGCGAGGTTGAACCGGGAGAAGTTCCTGTAGTCAACAGCCGTTATTCCATTGTAATGGCAACTTCCAAAAGAGCAAGACAGATCATCGCAGGAGAAGAACCACTTGTTCCTGCAAAAGGAAGAAAGCCATTATCCATTGCGGTTGATGAACTCAATCAGGGCAAAATCAAGATTATGGGAGATGAAAAAGAGGAAGAATAATCTTTCTCTTTTTCCTGTTAGAGACTTATTATGAAAATTATGTTTATATCACTTGGCTGTGATAAAAATCTGGTAGACACCGAAATGATGCTTGGCATGCTGGCGGAAAAGGGCTATCAGTTTACGGATGATGAGCAGGAGGCTGAAATTGTAGTGGTGAATACCTGCTGCTTCATCGGAGATGCCAAGGAAGAAAGTATCAATACACTGATCGAGATCGGCCGGCTGAAAGAAACTGCCAATGTCAAAATGCTGATCGCAGCAGGATGTCTGGCACAGCGCTACCGAAAAGAGATCCGGGAGCAGATCCCGGAGGTCGATGTGATCATCGGGACGATGGCGATCGACAAGATCGTGGAAGCGGTAGAAGAATATCAGACAAAGCAGTATACCACCTTTGTGGAAGATATTGATAGGACACCGGTCAGCGGTAAGAAGCGTGTCGTTACGACCGGTGGCCATTATGCATATATGAAGATCGCAGAGGGCTGTGACAAACGCTGCAGCTACTGCATTATCCCAAAGGTAAGGGGCAGCTACCGCAGTATTCCGATGGAGACTCTGCTGAAAGAAGCAAATACACTTGTAGAGCAGGGCGTGAAAGAGCTGATCCTTGTAGCACAGGAAACAACCTTATACGGAACAGATTTATATGGAAAGAAGTCTTTGCCGGAGCTTTTACGGAAGCTTTCCGAGATCAGAGGACTCTACTGGATCCGTATTTTATACTGTTATCCGGAAGAGATCACGGAAGAACTGATCGATACGATCGCAGAACTGCCGAAGGTATGTCATTATCTGGACATTCCGATCCAGCATGCGTCGGATAAAATCCTAAAACGCATGGGCAGACGTACCAACCAGCAGCAGCTGAAGGACAAAATCGCAATGATCCGCAGTAAAATACCGGATATGTGTCTGCGTACAACACTGATCACCGGTTTCCCGGGAGAGTCACAGGAAGATCACGAGCAGTCCATGGCATTTGTGGATGAGATGGAGTTTGACAGACTTGGCGTGTTTACCTATTCTGCGGAAGAAGATACGCCGGCGGCGGGCTTCCCGGATCAGATCGAGGAAGAAGTTAAAAAGGACAGACAGGCAGATATCATGGAGCTGCAGCAGGAGATTGCCTTTGAAAAAGCAGAAGGTATGACAGGACAGGATGTGCTTGTCATGATCGAAGGCAAGGTAGCGGATGAAAATGCCTATGTGGGACGTACTTATAAGGATGCACCGAATGTAGACGGTCTTGTCTTTGTGAATACGGACAGAGAGCTGATGACAGGGGATTTTGTACCTGTACATATCACAGGTTCTTATGAATATGATTTGATTGGAGAAATAAAGGATGAAAATGAATTTACCGAATAAACTGACAATACTCAGAGTGATCATGGTACCGTTTTTTGTGGCATTTTTACTTCTGACACCGTCGCATGCGGATTTTAAATGGATCGCATTTGCACTTTTTGTCGTGGCATCTCTGACAGATCTTCTGGATGGACACATTGCCAGAAAGTATCATATGATCACCAATTTTGGCAAATTTATGGATCCGCTTGCGGATAAGCTGCTTGTCAGCGCAGCACTTGTCTGTCTGACGGCACTTGGTTTTATCCCTGCATGGATGACGGTTGTGATCATCAGCCGTGAATTCATCATCAGTGGCTTCAGACTGATCGCGGCAGAGCAGGGCAGAGTGATCGCAGCAAGCTGGTGGGGCAAATGGAAAACCTCTGTTACGATGGTGACGCTGGCAATCCTGCTCCTTTTAGTCAATGATAAGGGCTTTGGCGCGGTTTATGCTGGCTTCATGACGGTAACAACGATCCTGTTATGGATTTCCGTGATCCTGACAGTTGTTTCTCTTGTAGATTACCTGATCAAGAATAAAGATGTCATGAAGGAAGAAGACAAGGGCTGATTGGCAGTGGCAGATGCGGATTAATAAAATCCGGAAACGGATGCAGCATGGAAAAGAGGAAGTAACGTGGCAAAAGAGATAGAACAGGAGATTGCAGAGCTTCTGATCCGGAATCATATGACTGTGACAACAGCCGAATCCTGCACGGGAGGGCTTGTTGCGGGCAGACTGATCAATGCGGCGGGCATTTCCGCAGCTTACAGGCAAGGCTATATTACCTATGCGAATGAGGCAAAGCATAAGCTGCTCGGCGTGAAAAATAAGACACTGAGAAAGCATGGTGCAGTCAGCAGGCAGACAGCAAAGCAGATGGCAAAAGGCGCGGCGGCGGCTGCCAAAGCGGATGCGGCAATTTCCGTAACGGGCATTGCGGGACCGGACGGCGGCACAAAAGAAAAACCGGTAGGACTTGTCTATATCGGCTGTTATGTACAGGGAAAGGTGACAGTAAAGGAATGCCATTTTTCCGGCAGCAGAAGTGAGATCAGGCAGGCAACGGTAGAAAGTGCGCTTATCCTGCTGCGGGAGTGCATTTTAGAACGACTGGGATGATAATCCCACGATATTTAATCGGGGCTTTTGCTCCGACATCATATCATAAAATAAATAAAAGATGTACCAATGGCGGAAATTCAGGCGAATGCGGCAGGTACATCTTTTTATATGGGAAACATGCAATGATGCGAGAGGTTTGACGATTGCCGAATTTCCTTCTTGCGGAAACAGAAAATATATGATACTGTCTAAATAAGCTTTTCTGGATAAGCTTATTTCTATGGCGCATGCCATCTGGTCCGGAGTTCACCGGAATTTTCACGAAAAAAATAAAAAAGAAGGAGTGAATGCTTATTGAGGGACTTTTAACGGACTTTATCCGTGTATAATAAGGACATAAATTGCCTGCAGGCAAAAGAAATGATATACTCAAAAATAAAAGAAGATAGTCTATTGACAAAATCGAACATTTGTTTTAATCTAATAAAAGAACGAACAGATGTTCCTATAAGGAGAGAAAAATGGAAAGAGAAGATAAACTGAAAGCACTTGACGCAGCTCTGTCACAGATTGAACGCCAGTATGGAAAGGGCGCTGTTATGAAGCTGGGTGACAATACAGCAAGAATGAATGTGGAGACTGTACCGACAGGATCGTTAAGTCTGGACATTGCACTGGGACTTGGCGGTATTCCGAAGGGACGTATTGTGGAGATCTACGGACCTGAGTCCAGTGGTAAGACGACGGTAACACTGCATATGATCGCAGAGGTACAGAAGCGCGGCGGTATCGCAGGCTTCATTGATGCGGAGCATGCGCTGGATCCTGTTTATGCCAAGAATATCGGTGTAGATATTGATAACTTATATATTTCACAGCCGGACAGCGGTGAACAGGCACTGGAGATCACAGAGACAATGGTACGTTCCGGTGCGATCGATATTATTGTTGTGGACTCTGTTGCTGCATTGACACCAAAGGCAGAGATCGACGGTGACATGGGCGATTCTCATGTGGGTCTGCAGGCACGTCTGATGTCACAGGCACTGCGTAAGCTGACTGCCGTGATCAGCAAGTCTAACTGTACCGTTATTTTTATCAACCAGCTGCGTGAAAAGGTCGGCGTTATGTTTGGTAACCCGGAGACAACGACAGGTGGCCGTGCACTGAAATTCTATTCTTCCGTCCGTCTGGATGTCAGAAGGATCGAGCAGCTGAAGCAGAGCGGAGAGACGATCGGTAACCGTACAAGGATCAAGGTTGTCAAGAATAAGATCGCACCGCCGTTTAAAGAGGCTGAGTTTGATATTATGTTCGGTACCGGTATTTCAAAAGAGGGTGATATTCTGGATCTGGCAGCAGAGAACGGTATCGTCAATAAGAGCGGTGCCTGGTATGCTTACGATGGCAATAAGATCGGTCAGGGTCGTGAAAATGCAAAGCAGTTTTTGCGGGATAATCCGGAAGCGTGCGCAAAGATAGAAGCACAGGTACGTGAGCTGTTCGGACTGGAAGCAGATCCTGTCAAAGCAGATACAGATGCAAAGCCTGAGACAAAATCCAAAGCGAAAGAATAAGAGCTATGGAACGGGTTGTTACGGGACTTGTGGAACTGGATAAAAAAAGATATCAGGTATATCTGGATGAAGAATTTGCCTTTGTACTATACAAAGGTGAGGTTCGGAAATATAAGATCGTAGTTGGAAAGCCTCTTGCACAGGCTGCTTATCAGGAGCTTGTGCAGGAGGTTTTGCCGAAACGGGCAAAGCTGCGTGCCATGAATCTTCTGACAAAACGCCCCTATACGGAGAAAAAACTCCGGCAAAAGCTGGTAGAAGGAAAGTATCCGGAAGATATCATAGATATTGCGCTTGCCTATGTGAAATCATATGGCTACATTGATGATGAAGCTTATGCAAGGGATTATATTTCTTATCATATGGCATCGGAGAGCCCTCTCAGAATCCGGCAGAAGCTGATGGAGAAAGGGATTGACGGTGATACCATAAACGCATGTCTGGAAGAACAGGATGCAGAAGCGATGCAGAAGCTGCAGCTCCGTCAGATTCAGCAACTTGCACAAAAAAAGAATCATGGACAAAAGCCGTCAGATCAGCGTGAATCGGCAAAGGTTATACAATATCTGCTTCGGAAGGGATATTCCATGTCTTTGATAAAAGCTGCATTATCTGATGAATTATTGGAAGATTTATACAAATAGAAAGTTGAAAAACCACAAATACTTGACATAACATCTAATACAGTTTAAAATTGAAGTGTTGTAAAATTAGATATTAGGATGTCGTCTACATACATTCTATAGATAATATAAGTACAATGAAAAATGAATAAGGAGGTGCTCCTGTACATGCCGTCAATTGCAATTGCAGTTATAGCAGTAATTGTTGCTCTTGCCATTGCTATTCCGGTCACTGCGAAGATCGCGACTTCCAAATATCAGAAGGACGTAGAGAGCAAGCTTGGAAATGCAGACGATAAGGCACGTCAGATCATTGATGATGCATTAAAGACTGCGGAAGCCAAGAAGCGTGAAAGTCTTCTGGAGGTTAAGGAAGAGTCCATCCGTACAAAGAACGAGCTGGACAAAGAGATCAAGGATCGCAGAGCTGAGGTACAGCGTTATGAACGCCGCATCCAGCAGAAGGAAGAGAACATCGATAAGAAATCCGATGCGATCGAGAAGAAGGAAGCAAGCATTATCGCGAGAGAAGAGGAACTGGCAAAGCAGAAAAAAGAAATTGCCAGCTTAAACGAGCAAAGAGTACGGGAACTGGAACGAATCTCAGGATTGACCTCTGAACAGGCAAAAGAATATTTGTTGAAAATTGTTGAAGATGAAGTGAAACATGAAACTGCTGTCATGATCAAAGAAATGGAGAGCAGAGCCAAGGAAGAAGCTGATAAAAAGGCTAAGGAGTATGTGGTAAATGCGATCCAGAAATGCGCTGCAGATCATGTATCAGAGACAACTGTATCAGTCGTACAGTTGCCAAGCGATGAAATGAAAGGACGTATCATAGGTCGTGAGGGTAGAAATATCAGAACCCTCGAGACATTAACAGGCGTTGATCTGATCATCGATGACACACCGGAAGCTGTTGTATTATCCGGCTTTGATCCAATCAGACGTGAAGTCGCAAGGATCGCCCTTGAAAAGCTGATCGTTGATGGTAGAATCCATCCGGCCAGAATTGAGGAAATGGTTGAAAAGGCACAGAAAGAAGTCGAAGTAATGATCAAAGAAGAAGGTGAATCTGCTACGTTGGAAGTCGGTGTGCATGGTATTCATCCGGAGCTTGTCAGATTACTTGGAAAGATGAAGTTCAGAACCAGTTATGGTCAGAACGCCTTAAAACATTCTATCGAGGTAGCACAGTTATCAGGACTGCTTGCGGCTGAGATGGGCTTAGATATCCGCATGGCAAAGAGAGCAGGTCTTCTGCATGATATTGGTAAAGCAGTCGATCATGAAAGAGAAGGCTCTCATATCCAACTGGGTGCAGAATTATGTAGAAAATACAAAGAGTCTCCGATTGTTATTAATGCTGTTGAGTCTCATCATGGTGATGTAGAACCGCAGTCCTTGATTGCTTGTATCGTTCAGGCAGCTGATACGATATCCGCAGCAAGACCTGGGGCACGTAGAGAGACTTTGGAGACGTATACGACCAGATTAAAACAATTAGAAGAAATAACCAACAATTTCAAAGGTGTAGACAAATCTTTTGCTATTCAGGCAGGTAGAGAGATTCGTGTAATGGTAGTTCCGGAACAGGTATCTGATACAGATATGGTACTTCTGGCAAGGAATATTTCAAAGCAGATTGAAGAAGAGCTTGAGTATCCGGGTCAGATCAAGGTAAATGTGATCAGAGAGTCTCGTGTAACAGATTATGCGAAATAACAAATGAAAATGGAAGGCAGTCGATCGAAAAATCGGCTGCCTTTTTTGTGTAATAGGAAACTTCGTTCCCATTACACAAAAACGCTCCGCGGGGATGCGCACTGCGGCGTACAATGTAGATGTCGCAAGCGACCGCCGCAGGCGCAAGAATGTGCCAAGGCACATTCTTTGTTCCATAAGTTTCGGATCTAAGTCTTTTCATTTGGACAAAGCTGTGGTATACTACAAACAGCGTAAGCAATAAATTTGATTGATATGGAGTGATACGATGTTTATCCTATTAGCAGGTGGTTTACTGGTCATTGTTATTGCAGTGATCGTTGCTGTTGTCAGCTCGGTTGTATCTGCGGTGGCAGCAAACGAAGATATTGAAGATTAAAAGACAAAATTACCAAAACTTAATATGAAGTTTTGGTAATTTTTTTGCTTTTTTGAGAAATTATTCTTGTCATACGAATGGATCTGTAGTAAAATGGTTAACCGTAGATGAAATTGTATACAATTATGCATGGATTCAAAGGAAGGAGCTTTATCACTATGAAATCGTACAAAGAATTAAGTCATGATGAGTTATTGGAATTACAGGGTGCTCTGAATAAAGAGTACGCAGATGCGAAGAGTAAGGGACTGAGCCTGAACATGGCAAGAGGAAAACCGTCTCCTGAACAGTTGGGATTTTCCATGGGGATTATGGATGCTCTGAATTCTTCTTCTGAGCTTGTTTCCGAGGATGGTACAGACTGCCGCAACTATGGTGTTCTGGATGGTATTCCGGAAGCAAAAAGACTTATGGCAGGTATGGTAGATACAAAGAGCGAGAATATGATCGTGTGTGGTAATGCGAGTCTTCCGATTATGTATGATACAGTTGCACGTTCTTATGCATTTGGTGTATGTGGCGGCAAACCATGGTGCAAGCAGGAGCATGTGAAGTTCCTCTGCCCGGTTCCCGGATATGACAGACATTTTGCGATCACAGAGCAGTTTGGCATTGAAATGATCAATATCCCGATGCATGAGGATGGACCGGATATGGATCTGGTAGAAAAATATGTAGAAAGCGACAGCAGCGTAAAGGGTATCTGGTGTGTACCGAAATACTCTAATCCGGAAGGTGTCTGCTATTCGGATGAGGTTGTCAGACGCTTTGCTGCGCTGAAACCGGCTGCGGAGGACTTCCGTATTTACTGGGATAATGCATATGCAATGCATCACTTATATCCGGATCAGCCTGTGAAAATTCTGGATATTATCGAAGAATGTGAAAAGGCAGGACATCCTGATATGGTATTTGAGTTCTGCTCAACTTCAAAGGTAACCTTCTCAGGCTCCGGCGTTGCAGCAGTTGCAACATCCGAGAAAAACCGTGAATGGTTTAAAAAGACAATGACGATCCAGACGATCGGTTATGATAAGATCAATCAGCTCAGACATGTAAAATATTTCGGCGATATTGAGGGCATGAAGGCACATATGGTAAAAATGGCAGACAGCCTCCGCCCGAAATTTGAAGCGGTACATGAAGTACTGGAAGCAGAGCTTGGCGGACTGGAGATCGGTAAATGGACAGATCCGAAGGGTGGTTATTTCATTTCCTTCTACACATTACCGGGCTGTGCAAAGAAAGTGGCTGCTATGTGTAAGGATGCAGGTGTGACACTGACAGGTGCAGGTGCTACCTATCCATATAAGAAGGATCCGGAAGACAGTAATATCCGTATTGCACCGTCTTTCCCGACAGTAGATGAAATGAAGCTTGCAGCAAAGCTGTTTGCACTCTGTGTGAAGCTGGTCAGTGTTGAAAAATTACTGGAAGAAAAGTAGGAGCCAAAATGGATATCTATAAAAGACTGGACAGAAAACTGGTCCATAAAGGGAAGATCATAGATCTGTATGAGGATACGGTTGCGATACCAAACGGTAATGTGGCAAAGTGGGATTTTATCGGACACAAAGGAGCGGCGGCGGTTGTTCCCGTGACTGTGGACGGCAGGATCCTGATGGTACACCAGTACAGAAATGCACTGGACCGGGAAACACTGGAAATCCCTGCAGGTGGCAGAGACAGTGTGGATGAGCCGTATATAGACTGCGCAGCAAGAGAACTGGAAGAGGAGACCGGTTACAAAACAGAAAAGGAAAATCTGGAGTTCCTGATCTCACTTCGGACAACGGTAGCTTTTTGCAATGAACGGATCGATGTATTTGTGGCAAAGGATTTAAAGCCAAGTCATCAGCATCTGGATGAAGATGAATTTATTGATGTGGAGGCGTTTACGATTGACGAACTGCTGGAAAGGATCTACAGCGGAAAGATGCAGGATGCCAAGACAATCTCATCCCTGCTGGCATATAAAGTAAAATATCAGGCATAATGCAAAATAGAAACAGAAGAACAGGCTTCTGTTTCTATTTTTTTTGCTCTCTGCATATAATGCATAGAATCCATGAAGGCAGAAACAAGCTTTTGGATAATAACCTGCATGGCAAGGGAGGGGTGTCTGGTATTGAACATCGGAAAGGTGCAGAAACAGGTCATACTGTTTTTGGCAGGCTTTGTACTGGGCGTTTTATATATTTATATGATCGGCTGCCGGGAAACAGATTTCCTGGGCATCCAGAGTCTGATGCAGATTTCTTTTCTGGAAATCGGGTATCGGGAATATTTTTTATATCTGCTGAAAAAAAGAGGCCTGCTGGGGATCGGTATTGTGTTGATCGGTATGACAGCCGCAGGTCAGCTGCTTCTTGCCGGTATTGTGATGTATTTTGGAATGAGTATTGGTGGTATGCTGTCTGTCATGATCCTGCGATATGGCTGGAAAGGAATTTTGCTGAGCCTGAGCTTTTGTCTGCCGCAGGATCTGTTTTATATTCCGGCGGGCAGTATGGGAATCAGCCTGCTGGCAGTCCGGGGCGGGCAGAAGAGCGACAGAATGCCGGGATATCATATGGGAGAAAAAAAGAAAAATAGGCTCAAACAGATTTTTTTGGTGCTCGGGGTAACCATAATTGGAATCCTGGCAGAATGTTATGTAAATCCGATGCTTGTCAAAACGGTTTTAAAAATCTTTTAGAACAATTTTTACTAGATGTGGTAGGCTTGTAAAATACAAAAATCCACATGTTGCGATTTGCCTATTTTTCGCGGATTTCCATCAAAATAACGCACAAAATAGTGTTTGCTTTTATCGGAATTTGCAATTATAATGAAATTTAACAGGCTTAAGATTACATAACTATGTATATAGGAAGGGTTACATTTCTTATGGAGAGGGAAGTTCAGGAGTATATTTCGTATTTACATAATGTAAAGCATACTTCAAACAACACAGAGATGTCTTATAAAAGAGATCTCTTAAAAGTATGCCACTTTATGCAGGAAAGAGGGATTAACAGTGCCACAGCAGTGAAGGAACAGGATCTGAAGGCATATATCCATGTACTGGAGGAACAGAAGCTTGCAGCTGCAACCGTTTCCAGAAATATTGCTTCTATCAAGGCTTTCTTTTTGTATCTGTTTTCTGAGGGAAAAATCCAGAATGATGCAGCACTTTGTTTAAAAGCGCCCAAAATAGAGAAAAAAATGCCGGAGATCCTGACTATGGGTGAAGTGTCGGCGCTTCTTGAGCAGGCGAATGGCGACAGTCCGAAGGAAATCCGGGATAAAGCGATGCTGGAGCTTTTGTATGCAACAGGCATCCGCGTGACGGAGCTGATCTCTTTAAAGGTTTCCGATGTGAATCTGCCGATGCATTTTATTATGTGCCGTGATCCGCATAAGGAACGCATGATCCCATTCGGGACACAGGCGCATGATGCTTTGGAGCGCTATCTGGGCGGTGTCAGAGCCGAGATGGTTGAGGACAAGTCCTCAGAGATCCTGTTTGCAAACTGCTCCGGAAAGCCGATGAGCAGACAGGGCTTCTGGAAGCTGATCAAGTTTTATGCCAAGAAAGCAGGCATTACAGCCGATATTACACCGCATACACTCCGTCATTCCTTTGCAGCCCATCTGGTAGAAAACGGTGCAGATTTAAAAAGTGTACAGGAAATGCTGGGACATTCTGATATTTCCACAACGCAGATCTATGCCAATATGAATCATAACCGGATCCGCGAGGTATATGCCAAGGCGCATCCCCGCGGCTGATCCCCGAAGGGATAGATGCACGGAAACAATAAAAAAGCATAGGCTATAGGAAAGAGTAAAAGAGGAATGCCTGTGCAGTTTTGTGAATTTTGTGAGAAAGAAGTGATCAGCGTACGTGATTGCAGGAAGCTGGGCAACGTATATGATATGGAGTTTGATGCGTGCTCCGGCTGTATCTGTAAGCTGATCGTAAGAGAACACAGCGGGCTTCTCGGTTTTTTATGCTGCGGAGAAGAGACGACTGTTCCATATTCCAAAATCAAGCAGATCGGATCCGACATTATTCTGGTGGATCTGTAACAAATAGGTTGACATAATATTTTTATGCCAGTATACTGAAAGAAAAGGGGGAGACAGCTTATGAAATGCCCATTTTGCGGACACGAAAATACAAGAGTTATCGATTCAAGACCGGCGGATGAAAATAATTCCATTCGCAGAAGAAGAGTCTGTGATGAGTGTGAGAAACGCTTTACAACCTATGAAAAGGTAGAAACGATCCCGCTGATCATCATTAAAAAGGACAATAACAGAGAGACTTATGATCGTTCCAAGATCGAGGCAGGAGTTTTGCGTGCCTGTCATAAAAGACCGATCAGTGCGGCTCAGATCACCCAACTTGTTGATGAAGTGGAAACAGAGATCTTCAATCGTGAGGAAAAGGAAGTGCCAAGTGCTGTGATCGGAGAACTGGTCATGGATAAGCTGAAAAATTTAGAGGCAGTTGCTTATGTGCGTTTCGCTTCTGTTTACCGCGAATTTAAAGACATCAATACCTTTATGGATGAGCTGAAAAAGGTGCTGAAATAGGCTAAATATACAGCCGTTTATGCCGATATATAAGGTAGAAGAACTCTCATATGTGTATGGGAAAGAAAGGCAGGTGTGGACAGATGACGATTGACAGTGCTTATCAATACGGCAGTTATTATCAGAATTACAGATCCGAGATCAAACAGGTTTCTGTCGATGAAGTCAAGCAGCAGGACAAACAGCAGCTGCAGGCTGCGCAGGAAGACATCTCCACACTGCAGCAGGAATACAGACAGCAGGAGGACACAAGGAGCCGCAGCGCCGATCTGGAAAATATTTCGCTGACATTTTGTAAGAATGATACATATGACTACATCGGTAAGGATGCAAGCCTTGAAAATCTGGACATGATGAGTGCGATTTCCGATATGCAGAAGGATAAGGTTTTAGAGCAGTATCAGTATTTTGTAAAACCGAAGGATGTACTGCTTTCGGACGTCGATGGCACCGTGATCCAAAAATAAATGCAAATGTAAATAAAAGACACCTTTCAAGGGTGTCTTTTTTAGGGAGAAATTATGTTGCAATGTTTTTACCCGGATTCCTATCAGGATTCCGCCTATTCCATTGATTATGAAAAATTGCGGATGCAGGGCTATGAAGCGATCATATATGATATTGACAATACGCTTGTATGCCACGGCGCACCGGCAGATGAGAGAAGTATGGCACTGATCGAAAGGCTGAAAGGGCTCGGCTTTTCCATTATGCTCCTTTCCAACAACAAGGAGCCGCGTGTCAAGAGTTTTAACGATCAGGTGCACGTCAGCTATATTTATAAAGCAGGGAAACCAAATCCGAAAAATTATGAGGCTGCCATGGTCAGAATGGGCAGCAACCGCAAAAATACAGTCTTTATTGGTGATCAGATCTTTACGGATATCTGGGGCGCCAAGAAAGCCGGGATTTATTCCATTTTGGTAAAGCCGATCGATAAAAAGGAAGAAATACAGATCGTATTAAAACGATATCTGGAAAAACCGATCCTGTATTTTTATCAGAAGAAGGTACGAAAGGAAGAAAACGGATGCAGATAGACGGAAAAACTAAGACTTGTGGGCTGATCGGGGATCCGGTCGCCCATACATTATCGCCGGTGATCCATAATACACTGGCACAGACGCGCGGCGATGACCTTGTGTATGTACCGCTGCGGGTAGAAGCGGAACAAGTCGGGAAGGCAGTGGAAGGGGCGTATGCCCTGTCTCTTACGGGACTGAATGTGACCGTGCCGCATAAAAGTGCTGTCATTCCTTATCTGGTGGATATCGATCCGCTGGCGGAAAAGATCGGTGCAGTCAATACACTGGTCAGACAGGAGGGCGGCTTTAAGGGCTATAATACCGATATGCCGGGACTTCTGCGTGCCATGCGGTCAGAAGGGATCACAGTGAAGGAGCAGAGAGTTCTTCTGCTTGGCGCAGGCGGTGCAGCGAGAGCAGTGGCATTTCTCTGCATGAGCGAGGGCGCAAAGGAGATCCTTTTGTATAACAGAACCGTGGAGAAAGCAGAGCGCGTGGCAAAAGAAGCAGAGACTGCATTTGGCAGAAGCTGTATCCGGGTGATCTCCAAAGAAGAGCTTTTGCAGCTTACCGGAAGCTATCTGGCGATCCAGTGTACAAGCGTCGGGCTGTATCCGAATGTGGATGATGTGATCGTGCAGGAGGATGCACTGTATGAGAAGATCCATACGGGTGTGGATCTTATTTACAGACCATATGAGACAATGTTCATGAAGAAGGTAAAAGCACATGGCGGGAAGACGATGAACGGTCTGAAAATGCTGTTATATCAGGGCATTATTGCCTATGAGCTGTGGAATAAATGTGAGGTATCGGAAGAAACCGCTGCCCACATTTTACAAAAGATGAAGGAAGAGATGGGAATCCATGAGTAATATTATTTTGATCGGCTATATGGGATGTGGAAAGAGTACGATCGGAAAAAAGCTATCCTATGCTGTCAGAAAGCCGTATGTGGATACGGACAAGCTGATCGAAACAAAGGAGAAAAAAACGATCAGTACGATCTTCAGTGAGCAGGGAGAGGAAGCATTCCGGGAAATGGAAACAGCATGCATCAAAAGCCTGTTTGCACAGAAACAGGAGCATGTGATCGCGGTCGGCGGCGGACTTCCGCTGCGCAGCCAAAACAGAGAGCTTTTAAAGAAACTTGGAACCGTGATATATCTGCGGGCAAAGCCGGAGACGATTTGCGAAAGACTGAAAACCGATACGACAAGACCGCTTCTGCAGTGCGCAGATCCAAAGGAGAAGATCAGCCGGATGCTTTTGCAGCGTGCACCGGTTTATGAAGAAGCAGCGGCTTATGTCGTGGATGTGGATGATAAGAGCTTTGAACAGATCATAAAAGAGATAAAGGAGAAAACAGATGAAACTATTAGTCATTAACGGACCGAATCTGAACTTTCTTGGTATCAGAGAACCGGAAGTATACGGAACGGAAACCTATGCAGATCTCGTTGCCATGATCCGGAAAAAGGCAGAAGAAGTAAATTGTGAGATCGAGGTATTCCAGAGCAATCATGAAGGTGCGATCATAGACAGGATCCAGGCTGCGTACAGCGACGGTACACAGGGCATCGTGATCAATCCGGGCGCGTTTACCCACTATAGCTATGCGATCCATGATGCACTGCAGTCGATCACAACGATGCCTAAGGTGGAGATCCACATTTCGGACATTACCAAAAGAGAGGGGTTCCGGGCAGTATCTGTGACAAAACCGGCATGTGATGATCAGATTTACGGTAAGGGATTTGCAGGCTATCTGCTGGCAATAGACAGAGTCCTTGCGCTTGCGTAAAGATTTACACGAAGTTGTGTGAAGTTTTGCAAAAATATGCTTGCATTTTGAATTGGTAGTATGGTATAATCATTTTCGGCGGTTGAAACAGACCGCCGAAAAGAAACTACATATAGGGGAATAGTACAGCGGTAGTGCGGCGGTCTCCAAAACCGTTAACGGGGGTTCGATTCCCTCTTCCCCTGCTACATAGGACAACTACTTAAGATCCGTCTTAAGTAGTTGTTTTACTGTGCGGATGGAGCGATATCTATTGTCATTCCATGGAAAATACAGTAAAATAGAAGTCCGGGGGTTAGTAATAAAACAGAATGAATGGAGAGATGAATATGGCAAAAAAGTATGATGTAATTATTATCGGTGCAGGACCGGGTGGTATTTTCTGTGCCTATGAACTGATGGAAAAGAAACCGGATTTAAAGGTTTTGATGATAGAAAAAGGACGCAGCATTGAAAAAAGAACATGTCCGAAGCGTGTGACGAAACAGTGTGTAGGCTGTAAGCCATGCTCTATTACAACAGGCTTTGCGGGAGCAGGTGCTTTCTCAGACGGTAAGCTTTCCCTTTCTCCTGATGTAGGTGGTAATCTGCCTGAGATTTTAGGCTATGATGAGACAGTTAAGCTGATCCATGAATCAGATGATATTTATCTGAAATTCGGTGCTGATAAAAATGTATATGGTCTTGACAAGGAAAAGGAAATCCGTGAGATCCGCCGGAAAGCGATCAATGCCAATCTGAAACTGGTAGAATGTCCGATCCGACATCTGGGAACGGAAGAAGGCTACAAGATCTACGGTAAGCTGCAGAAGCATTTAGAGGAATGTGGTGTAGAGTTGTTATTCAATACGATGGTGGAAAAGATCATTGTGGAAGATGGCAGAGCTGTCGGCGTGACAACAGATAAGGGAGAGACTTATCAGGCAGACGAGATCGTATCTGCAGTCGGCAGAGAAGGCGCTGACTGGTTTAAGGATAAATGTGAAGAGGTCGGTATTGAGACAACACCGGGTACTGTTGATATCGGTGTCCGCGTTGAGGTGCGTGATGAGGTTATGCAGTTCTTAAACGAGAACCTGTATGAGGCAAAACTGATCTACCATACCCCTACTTTTGATGATAAGGTTCGTACGTTCTGTACCAATCCTTCCGGCGAGGTTGCAACAGAATACTATGAAAACGGACTTGCCGTTGTAAACGGTCATGCTTATAAGTCAAAAGAATATAAGACAAACAATACAAACTTTGCGATCCTGGTATCCAAGAATTTTACAAAGCCGTTTAAGACACCAATCGAATACGGTAAGCATATCGCGCAGCTTTCCAATATGCTGTGCGGCGGTAAGATTTTAGTACAGACCTTCGGTGACTTCAGACGTGGCAGAAGAACAACGGAAGAACGTCTCTGCAGGCGTAATGTAATGCCTACTTTAAAGGATGCGGTTCCGGGCGATCTTTCCCTTGTATTCCCTCATCGTATCATGGTGGATATCGAGGAAATGATCCTGGCACTGGATAAGGTAACACCGGGTATTGCAGCAGATGAAACACTGCTGTACGGCGTAGAAGTAAAATTCTACTCCAACAAGGTAGTTGTCAATAAAGATTTTGAAACAAGTGTGGCAGGACTTCGTGCCATCGGAGACGGCGCAGGTGTAACACGTGGTCTGCAGCAGGCTTCTGCAAACGGTATCAGCGTGGCAAGAAGCATTCTGCGCAAGATGGATGAAAATTAATATGCAAAAAAGCAATCAATGGAGAAAACTGTGGATTTTACTTGTAATGGCGGTTATGTTTTTGCTGACCGCCTGTGGGAAGCAGGAAGACGGCAAGACAAAGATCGTACTGACAACGGGCTTTTCCGAAAATGAAGTTTTTAAGATCGGAAGCAGCAGCTGTGACCGGTCAGAGATCATGGTATATCTGACGAATATGCAGAATCAGTATGAGGCAGTATACGGCGATCAGATCTGGAGCCGCAGCATAAACGGTGAGACGCTGGAGGATAAGGTCAAAAATGTGGTGCTGGCGCGTCTGGCGCAGATCAAGACGATGAATCTTTTAGCAGAGAGCAGGCAGGTAACGCTTTCCGAGGAAGAAGATGCGGCGGTACTCTCCGCGGCAGAGACATATTTCTCTTCCCTGAATGATACAGAAGTGGAAAAGCTGGGGCTGACTGAGAAAAAAACAGAGGATATGTACCGGGAGTATGCACTTGCCAATAAGATCTATGACCTGATCATTCAGGATACCAATCCGGAGATCAGTGATGATGAAGCAAGGACTGTGACACTGGAGCAGATCATGATCAAGACCTATTCGCAGGATGGCGACGGCAACAGAACGCCTTACACGGATGCAAGTAAGGAAATGGCAAAGCAGCGTGCGGAAAATATACTGCGTAAGCTGCAGAGCGGTGAAGATTTTGATACACTGGCGCAGACCTATAACGAAGAAAGCTCGATCACGGTTTTTTTTGGAAAAGGCGAAAAGCCCAAGGCACTCGAAGATGCAGCATTTGATCTGGGCAACGGAGAAATCAGTTCCCTGATCGAAACGGATGACGGATATTATATCCTGAAATGTATCTCGACGCTTGACAGAGAGCAGACAGATGCCAATAAGCAGAAGATCATGGAAAAGAGGAAGGAAGAAGCCTTTTCACAGATCTATGATGAATTTTTGCAGACACAGATCCGGAATCTGAATGAAAAGCTTTGGAAAGAGATTTCCTTTATCCATGATGAGGCAGTGACGACAAAGACATTTTTTGATGTTTATAATGAAAAACTGGGCAGTTTATAAAAGTTTTAGAAATGCGCAAATGCCCGTAAATTCAATAGCACAGCAGATTATTAGCACTCATTTTAAATGAGTGCTAATTTTTTCTTGACTTTTAAATGTGGGAGGACTACACTGGATAACAGGGAAAACTGAAGTAAGAAAGGAATGTGATAGTTATGGCACAGACACATGGTTCACTGTCTATCAACAGTGATAATATTTTTCCTATTATTAAGAAATGGCTTTATTCCGATCATGATATTTTTTATCGTGAACTTATCTCAAACGGTTGTGATGCGATCACAAAACTGAAAAAGCTGGAAATGATGGGAGAGTACGAGCTTCCGGAAGGATATAAGGACCAGATCAAGGTTGTACTCGATCCAAAGGAAAAAACGATCCAGATCATTGATAACGGTCTTGGTATGACAGAGGAAGAGGTAGATGAATACATCAACCAGATCGCTTTTTCCGGCGCGACAGATTTCATAGAAAAGTATAAGGACAAGACAAATGAGGATCAGATCATCGGTCACTTCGGACTTGGTTTCTATTCCGCATTTATGGTATCCGATAAGGTAACGATCGATACACTGTCTTATAAGAAAGACGCAAAGCCGGTTCACTGGGAATGTGACGGTGGCAGCGAATTCGATATGGAAGATGGCGACTGGGATCAGGTCGGTACAAAGATCACACTGTATCTGAATGAGGACTGTCTGGAATTTTGTAATGAATACAAGGCAAAAGAAGTCATAAAGAAATATTGTTCCTTTATGCCAACAGAAATTTATGTCAGCAAGGCAGAAGAAACAGAAGTACAGATCATCAAACCGGAAGAAAAGCTGGACAGCGATGAGGTTGTAGAAGAATTTGAAGATGAAGTAAAGACACCGGCAAAGGACGGCGAGCCTGAAAAGACGGAAAAGGTCAAAAAGCTCCGTATCAGGAAACGTCCGGAACTGATGAATGATACACATCCGCTTTGGACAAAGCATCCAAATGAATGCACAAAGGAAGAGTACATTGATTTCTACCGCAAGGTATTTATGGATTATAAGGAGCCGCTGTTCTGGATCCATCTGAACATGGATTATCCGTTTAACCTGAAAGGTATTTTATACTTCCCGAAGATCAATATGGAATATGAATCTATTGAGGGAACGATCAAGCTGTATAACAATCAGGTATTTATCGCAGACAATATCAAGGAAGTCATTCCGGAATTTTTGATGCTCTTAAAAGGTGTGATCGACTGCCCGGATCTGCCGCTGAACGTATCCCGTTCCGCACTGCAGAATGATGGATTTGTCAAGAAGATCTCAGAGTACATTGCCAAGAAGGTGGCAGATAAGCTTTCCGGTATGTGCAAGACCGATAAAGAAGAGTACGAGAAATACTGGGACGATATCAGTCCATTCATTAAATTCGGCTGCTTGAAGGATGACAAGTTCTGTGAAAAGATGAACGATTATATCCTGTTCAAGAATCTGGACGGCAATTATGAGACATTACCGGAATGCCTTGAGACAAAACCGATCGACGGAGAAGAAGAGCAGGCAACGGATGAGAATGGCAATCAGGTAGAAGCTGAAGTCGTAGATGCAGATGCAGATGCTGAAAAAGCTGAGGATGAAGAACCGAAGGAGAAGATCATCTACTATGTAACGGATGAACAGCAGCAGAGCCAGTACATCAATATGTTCAAACAGGCAAAGATGGATGCGGTTATTTTGACACACAGCATTGATCAGCCGTTTGTATCACAGCTGGAAAGCAAGAATCCGAATGTGAAATTCAAGAGAATCGATGCAGACCTGACAGATTCCTTCAAGGCTAAAACTTCCAAGAAAGCACAGAAGGAGCTGGATGATGCTGCAGAAGAGATCGGAAAGGCAATGAAGAAGGCTCTCAAGAGAGAAAACCTGACAGTCAAGCTGGATAAGCTGAAAAACAAGAAGGTTGCTTCCATGCTTACGATTTCCGAAGAAACCAGACGTATGCAGGATATGATGAAGATGTACGGCGGTGGCATGATGCCCGGCTTTGGATCCGAGGATGGCGCAACACTTGTCCTGAATGCCAATCATCCGCTGGTACAGTATATCATGGAGCATAAGGATGGCGAGAATGTCATGCTGATGTGCGAACAGCTTTACGATCTGGCAGTGTTGCAGAATGCACCGCTTTCACCGGAAGCTATGACGAAGTTCATTGCACGTTCCAATGATATTATGCTGTTGCTGACGAAAGAGCAGTAAGAGGTATTATAAAAAGAATATAGATATATATAGATAAAAACAGGAAACGCCTATAATCGCAATCACGTTTGACTACCCTGCGATTTATCTGGGTCACATTTTCCCGGGCTCCCGTCACTGGAACCACCGAGCATGTAAAATCGGTTTCACCGATGCTCGGTGGCTACATAATGGATTTGACAAGCAAATCCATTACATTTCATCAAAACATTGTGATCGCTCGCTCTGGGAAAGTGACCGATAAATCTCGGTCGTCTACACTATCGATTGCTTATTATAGGCGTTTCCTGTTTTTTGATAGAAATTTATAAAAATCCTTTTTATCGGACATATCGTGTGCGCATAATAGGGGTGTGAGAACCCTAAGCAAGAGAAGGTTACCAGTGTAGGTAATGTTTCCAAGAATCTGGCGTATGGATGAATTTCCAAAGTGCTGCCCTTTGAAGGACTTTACCCCCATTTCTTCGAGCTGTTTCTCTGTGTCCTCAGCGGAGAGTCCCTTGAGAAAATTGTCGAAGATGAGTTTTACGATTTTGGCTTCTTCTGGTTCAATGACCAGATGGTCACCTTCCCGGCGATAGCCATAAATCATAAAGTGGCCGTTTGGAATTCCCTGTTCAAAACGTTTTCTGGTGCCCCATTTGACATTGTTGCTGATACTGATGCTTTCTTCCTGCGCAAAGGATGCCAGAAGAGTCAGCATGACCTCGCCATCACCGGAGAGTGAATTGATATGTTCTTTCTCAAATCGAACTTCAATACCCAGCTCCTTTAGATGGCGGACTGTCTGTAGAAGGTCTACGGTGTTTCTGGCAAAACGGGAGATGGACTTGGTAAGCACAATGTCAATCTTGCCAGCCTCGCAATCAGCGATGAGTCGCTGAAATTCCTCTCGGTTTGTCTGTGTGCCGGAGATACCGTCATCAGCATATACGCCAACGTACTCCCATTCAGGATTGCGTTGAATCAGTTCACTGTAGTAACTGACTTGAGCTGATAAAGAATGGTGGAGCCTCTCTGTTTCCATTGAAACTCTGGCGTATGCAGCGACCTTTTTTCTGGTTGGCAGCGTCGGTATCTTTGGCTCAATTTTGTTGATTTTTCGCATGAAATCAGCTCCTTTCCGTTACTATACATCACTCTAAAAGGCTATATAGTCAAGCCATCTGTGGCGAATAATGTACCCAATAAGAAGAACCTCTTTCGGAATCTGTTCTCCGCAGGCGAGGTCGATAACCTGAACAGGCTGGCTGTCTATACTGTAGGCAAAGAGTAAGATTTCAAAATTGGGAGACTCTACATAACGATAGACACCGGTCTTCTGAAGAGGCTCGTCGCTGTAGGTCTCAATATCAATACTGAGTGTTTTCATGAGATTGTCCTTTCTACAAAACAGGCAGCAGAGAAATCCCTGCCGCCTGCTGTGTTACTGTTTATCTTTATTGGATTTGTACTTCTTGATATCACGACGGATGTAGTACAGCGCATAGCGGATAAGATAGAGAATGATTTTCCCTACGTTATAAATGATGAAGCCATATACCGCTACAAAAAAAGTGTATGCGATGACGTTAGCAATAAATAGATTTAAGATTTCCGCAAATTCATTCATAGATGGTCTCCTTTTGTCGAAAAATGTCGATGGCGGCAGTGGGGCCACCGCCATCGGGTTGATAGATTATTCCTGTTTCTTGGATGTTTTCTTCTGAAGCTCTGCTTCACGCTTCTTCTGAGCACGCTTTTCCTTGTGGCCCTTGATAAAGAAGGCAATGTTGCATCCCCAGATTCCAATTAGGAATCCGACGGTGCAGCCGAAACATACCTGAAGCATAAAGTTCTGATACTCAGTCATACTCGACACCTCCATTAGTCAAGAAAATCATCATCTTCATCAGTTGCGAAGTCAGACTCAGCAGATGCCTTACCACCAAGAGGCTCGCCATCACGAATTTTCTGCAGATTGTTAAGGCCGCAGGCGATGCCCTTATTACCAGAGCTGTTGAAAGCATAGAAGCTGATACTGGCACGACCGTAGACTCCGGAATAAACCTCAGAACGAGTGAGGATAGGATTGCGGTCTGCATCCACGATGCCCGGTGCAGAGGTCGCATTAGCATTCACAAAGTAGCTACCAGCGTATGCAGGGTCATCCGGTCTCTCAAGGTCGCCATCACGAAGAGGAGTCTTAAGTACAGAAAGCGCCGGTACGGACTTGCCGTTACCCTTGAGCTTGGATTCGCCTTCACGGTAGGCTGCTTCGATAGCCGCTTCAATCTTAGCGATAGTCTTGGTGTCGGACTTCGGGATAATCAGGCTGACACTGTACTTCGGAGTGCCACCGTTGATGGATTTCGGTTCCCAGACGTTGGCGTAGCTCCATCGTGTGTTAGGACCAGTGATAACCTTCATGGGATTTGTCATTTTTACATTCTTACTCATTGTCGTATTCCTCCATAAAATCATTTTTTGCTGTGTTCATTGCCGGGCGATTATCGCTCTCCGGCACAAGAGTAGGTTTGCCTTGTGGCTTTTCGATATAGGCTGCAAGGAGCTCTTCAAAGCGAGACTTACCGAGCAGCTTTTGCATGGCTGTGATACCAAGCAGTTTCTTTTCGTAAGGGTCAAAACCAGCAGCTTCGACAGCTTTCGACACGGCGTCTTCACTGGTGTATCTGCGGTTGGAGCGACCCTCGACCAGCTTCCAGCCGGTCCATTCTTTACCGCTGATTGCCTGCTGGAGTGCATACTCCTTGATGTCACCTGCCCAAGAGATCAGTTCGTCGACACGGGAGAGGATGACTTCGATTTCTGAATCCGTGAGCAGTAGCGGCAGCTTGAAATCATGCTGTGCGAGTAGAAGATTGGCTTCAGCTCTGGCTCGGCATTCATGCTTTGCCTTGCAGAATCCGCACCATTCGCCACACAGGAAGTTTCCATCACCGGCAAAGGCAAGGTCTGCGGTAGGCTTCAGAACTTCATCAGCCCATTGATACAGGTCGTCCTTGCGGACCTCGTAGGTAGAAACGTTCTGGCGTCTGGGTTGGTAGATGGTCATGCTGACCATATCGATGTCGTAGATGTCATCGAACAGTTCTAGTGCGCCAAGGGCGTAGCATTTCATCTGCGGATTATTTTCTGCCGATACGAGAATTCCAAGACCGTGCTTATAGTCAATCACGTGCATGGTACCGTCGCTGATGAGAATGGCATCCGAGGTTCCGAAGCCTTGTTCCACCCAGCGAGAGAAGTCAACTCGCTGCTCAATCAGAACAACAAGATCAGAGCAGGTCTGTTTAGCCCCTTCCAAAAGCTCCATGATGAAGCTGGCATAGCCGGTAGCACAATCTTCCATCTCAGCGTTGTACCAGTGGAGATTCTCAGTAGGGTCTGTAGCTTCCATTCCGAGTGCCTTTCGGAGCTTATACTCACAAAGGGAGTGGGCATCTGTGCCTTCTGCAGCATAGTTGCTGCCTTTATCCTCATAGGTTTCGCAGAGCCTCGCTGACGGTGGGCAGTGGAGCCAGCGGTCAGAAGAGGATGCGGAGAGGATTGCATGTCCTTTAGGTGGCATATTAGAGCACCTCCGCTTCCCTGAGCAGGGCTTCATAATGTTTCGTGTCTACGAGTGACAACTTGCTTGCACCGTACTTTTTAAGAAGTTCTCGAATTTCAGCTGTATGTCCGGCACGAGATTTATCAGCCAGAACAGCTCGAACCTCCTCAAGGGACGGTGCAGGTTTTGCAGGCGCAGCAGGGGCTTCTGCTTTTTCAGCAGTTTCGGATGTTCCTCCAAACTGCTGTGCGAGCCAGTTTGCTGCATCGTTAATAGCAGCGGCAGCATTTCTCAGCTCTTCGATGGTCATAGACATATCGTTCATTTTTGACATTTACTGTTCCTCCTTCCTCGGCTTGTCTGTGTGCGGCGATGATTCTGAGATTCTTCGCCATTCTTGCGGATACCTGACTGATTGCAGTGAGAGTAGCTATCACTTCTGCGTCAGTACCGCTTCTGTTGTGAAAGGTCTGATTCACTGTGTTCACCTCGCTTTCTGTAGGTCGCTTTGTTTCGCCTTACACTACTCAATGGAGGTGAGATGGCCGTTTGGCCGAAAAAATATAAAAAAGTTTTTGAAAAGAGAAATCGTCCCCTGAAATATCAGAGGACGACCATTCAAATTAGATGTAATCTTTAAGATCTGAGCGAAGCTTCTGGAGTAGCTTGTCCCTACGGTATACAAAAGTATTACGGGAGAGCCCCATTTCCTTGCCACAGTCACGCTCCGATTTTCCTTCCATAATAAGTTGACAGATAAGACGACCTTCCGGGTCCAGCTCGTTCAGTTCTGTATAGAGAGCGTGAAGAAGTTCTGCATCCTCTAATACTTCAGCGATAGCTGCAGATTCATCCGGTACATCGTCGAGCCAGCTCTTTTCGTTGCCGTCACCGTCACTAACAGTGTTGTCAAGGGAAAGCTGGTCGCCAGCCTTAGCATAAGGACAGGTGAAACAATCCATGTCACATAAGTAGCGCTTGCTTGCAGGGCAGACACAGCGGCCATGTTCCTGCTGACGCTTACGGTAGGTGTTGATTTCACGGTAGTAGTTTGTGTAGAACTCTTTGTTAACGTCCACCCAGCTCTTGGATTCCTTGATGTAGATACGATACGCTTTACTCTGGTTTTCATTGATTGCCATTCGATTTTCTCCTTTCGGCTGTTAAACCGAAGCGGAGATAACCGGTATGGCTGCCAGTTCTGATTGTCATAGATGGTCACCTCATGCGGATTTCTCCGCTTCATTCCGGTGACCAGCCGTTCGCAGCTGGCACTCTATTCATTTGCATCGCTGCAGCAGCAACTGCGAACGCACCTCCGTGGCCACAGAGAAGGTGAGCTGATGCTGCAGCAGACCTTTTTTGTCGTGTCCGGGACATTATTTTGTGAAAGACCGGGTTATTACGTCTGGCTGCCTTGTTTTATTCATAATTAGCGTGTATAATAAGTAGGAATAACTATGAATTGGTCGGAATGAGAGCGACTTCAAAAAGGCGATACGAGATAAGCACTCCGGTGCTTGTCCACATTTATACTTTAGTCCTCGAACGAGATTTTTTCGTGGACTGGCAAACGGACAACAGTTGGACAAAGATAGGACAAGCCGGACAGATTTTGTCCGATGAGGAACAACGAGGAGGACAGTAATGAAGTTTTGCGAATTTTGCGCACCATTTTATACCGGGAAAAAACCTACCAGCGGAATTAAAGGAGTTACGGCCCAAGCTGCGATTGCAGACTTCTTTATGAGTACGGCCCTCGGAGAAATAGCAAAGATTGAATTGATCTTCGGTGAAGATCAGTTCCGAAAATGGTTTAAGGGAGACCGAGAGCCTACAACCGATTTGTGGGAAAAGACAGCAGGTGTCTTTGATGAGACTCGTTTTTCAAGAACGGTGTCGGGGAAATTGAATGAGAAAGTACTTCCTGAGCTTCTGATCGCATTTGGTGTTCGTTTAGGCGAAGATGAAATTCCTGATAAATTTGCTTTTTCAGCAGCTCTGGCGAAGCAGTTCAGTGCGCTTGCAAGAGGAAACGGTGAAGCCGAAAATATTGTCGATTATATTTATCGCACCTATTTGAAAGTTTCAGATTTCCCTGACTATGTGAGTAATTCACAGGCTAAATATGCAAAATTAAAAACGCTCCTCTATACATCAGAAGAGCGTTCGTTCGATGAATTTTTTGTTTGTAATACAATAAGCAGAGTTCCAATAAGAAATCATCATATCCCCGGAAATGCAATGATTAATAATGTGACTTTGGACGAATTAGCAAAGCATTCTCGTAATGTTCTGCTGGTTGGCATGGGTGGCATTGGCAAATCAATGATGATGCGCCATCTATTTCTTACATCCATAAGAAAATATTCTGAAAGTGGCATTTTACCAATATTGATTACACTTCGTGAATTTGGAGCTGAGAATAACGACCTTTTCAACTTGATTGTTGACTCGGTACACCGTTTTGATATTACTTTTTCTGCGGCTCATATTCACAAACTTTTATCCGCAGGTAAGTGCCAAATCTTGCTCGACGGTCTAGATGAGATTAAAAGCAGTGATTTGGGAAAATTTCATCGTCAGCTGGATGTTATTATTGACAGATACTCCGATAATCAGTTTGTAATGTCTACTCGACGTTTTTCAACCTTTGTGGAACTGTCGAGGTTTAGACTTTTATACATTTTGCCGTTCACAAATGAGCAAGCATTACAGCTGATTGACAGATTGGAATATTGCCCGGAAGAACCAAAACTGAAACAGCAGTTCCGAGATAAACTGGTTAGCGATTATTTTGAAACACACAGAGAATTTGTAACTAATCCGTTGTTGTTGACGCTAATGCTGATGAGCTATCATCGCTTTGCAGACGTTCCTGAGAAGAAGTACTTATTCTATGATCAGGCATATCAGACGTTGCTGCAGAGACACGATTCTGACAAACTGGCATATAAGCGAGTTTTCCAAAGCGTGAATGACCCTTCGGATTTCACAAAGGTGTTCAGAGAATTCTGTGCGAAATCATATCGCAAGGGTGATTACGAATTTAGTCAAAATAAATTTGAAGACTATTTTGATAAACTCAAGGCCATAACTCGCTTAGATCCACAGATGATGAAAGCAGATGCGTTTTTGTTTGATGCCTGCAACAGTGCTTGCCTTATGTACGAAGAGGGTCAGAGTTATCATTTCTTGCATCGTTCATTTCAGGAATATTTCTTTGCGGACTATTATTCACGAGAAGATGATGCCACACTTATCAAACTCGGTAAGTACATAAGGAAATCTGACCAGATGCTCTTTGACGATGGTAGTGCCTTTGAGATGCTCTATGACTTGGCACCCGAAAAAGTCGAACGCTTCATTATTATGCCGTATTTGGCAGAAATATTTGATGATGGAACAAAGCACGAGAAGTATTAGAAGTTTCTCAGAGATGGATACGGCTCATGGGTATATACTTTGATTGACGAAGTTGTAGTTGAACAGAATCGGCAGAAATATAATATAATGGAACACTATCCTCGTTTCAGAAATATTGCGGAACCTTCATCAGTAGTGTTGACATTGATTTCTACCGTGTTAGGTTTGGATGCTGAATTTGAATTGCGAATTACAGGAGAAGAATACAAATATCCGCAGATTGTATGCGACCGCTTGTATGGTGAATTATTCCACAAAGAGGACTCTGAGTATGTTATTGTGCCGTTCTTCCGATTCCCGAAAGAGATATTGAAGGATGAAGATGCCATGAAAAAATCCGGCATTTTGGAACGAATGATTCTTGACGATGATGGCAAGCCTCTCGAACTCGGTCACGTGTATAATTTCAATTTCGCAGCGGGGCTTGGTGAGCCAGAGAAGTTTGCTACGCTCGTCGAGTTGTGGGAAAAAGGCGATAATCCTGCCCAAAAACTATTTGTGCGTGTACAGCATTATTATGATGTTCTGAAGGACAAGTATTTGCACGCAGATGAACTTGATGATGATGATTTTTAATAAGAGCGAGGTACCATATGGAAGCAAATAAAACAGCAGAACTGGAAAGATGGTTTAGTCTTGAGGAAATCTCAAAGCACCTGGGAGTAAGCAAAGACACCATTCGTGGCTGGATTAAAAAAGAAACAATCCCATACTATAAAGTGGGACGACAGTATAAATTTAAGGTATCAGAAGTGGAGGCGTGGATTCACAGCGGTGAAAGCGCAGACGCAGACAAATAGATTTTTATTATAGTAAGGAGACCGAAAATGGGCAAAATTATTCAATCCCTCCCGGTGTCCGGCTCGGAATACGCAGGACTACTAAAGCCAATAATATATTGTTGCCCAGATAAAGCGACGGTTGATAGTGCAGTGCCACTGAACCATGCTCTGGCTGAGAAACTATCTGCATTAAAGCCAAAGCGACGAACCATGCGATTAGCTGCTTGCTTTGAGGAAATCCTGAAAACACTGCCGGACAATGCGGTGATAAAAGATTTTGATGTGATGTTTAACCCGGATTACAAAGTAGATGTACTGAAAATCATGGTGGATGCATGTAAGAGAAAATCTTTCAGTATTATCTGGCCCGGAAAATGTGAGGACGGTAAGCTATTCTACGCTGAGGATGGCTACCCGGATTTCAAAACATTCAGCGTAGAAGAATATGATGTGACATGCATCATCCAAGGAGGAAGAAAACCATGAAATATTCTCAATTGATAAGCTTCAATCCAATTGAAGATGTTATCCAGCTTGTAACGGCTGGAAATAAGGATAAGGCTCGTGAATATGTAAAAACCTATGTTATGTCTGATACGATGGCGGATGCTCTGCAGGCTCCATTGATTGACCAGCTGCAGATGGATGAAGTGGTAGATAACAAAGGTGTGCTTGTTGTTGGTAACTATGGTACCGGTAAGTCTCACTTGATGTCTGTTATTTCCGCTATTGCAACGGACGCAGATAACCTGCAGTATTTGCAGAACCAGAAATTTGCAAAACAGATGGAGCCAATCGCAGGTAAGTTTGAAGTTCTGCGCATCGAGATTGGCGGCGTTGTCATGCCTCTTTATGATGTCATCATGGGTTATATTCAGGAGGACTTCGATAACCGAGGCATTGACTATGAAATTCCTGACTATAGTAGCGTAAAGAGCCTGAAGACCGTTATTCAGGAAATGATGATGGCTTTTTACGAAAAATACCCAGACAAGGGTTACCTGATTATCGTTGATGAGTTCCTGTCTTATTTGTCTTCCCGTGATGAGAGAGAGATTGTTCTCGATCTTGAATTTTTCCGCGCCCTCGGTGAAATGTGTTCCAAGTCCAAGCTACGAGTCGTTTTTGGTATGCAGGAGAAGATTTTCGACAATCCTCGTTTCAGCTTCGTTGCCGACACTCTGAAACACGTTAGTGACCGTTTCACTCAGCTCATTATTACAAAGGAAGCAACTTCTTATGTTGTGTCCGAGCGTATTTTGAAAAAGACACCGGAGCAGAAGGCTATGATTCGCAAGCACCTCGAACAGTTCTGCGGCCTTTATACCGGTATGTCTTCCCGGCTGGAGGAATTCGTGGACTTGTTCCCGATTCACCCTTCTTACATTGATGTGTTTAATAAAATTTATCTGATAGAGAACCGTCACATCCTGAAGAATATCTCGGTGACCATCAAGGGTATTTTCAATACCGAGGTTCCTCAGAATGCACCGGGCATCATTTCTTTCGATGATTATTGGCCTGCAATCAAGTCCAATGGTCTGCTGAAGAGTGATGTGACCATTAGCCGTGTTGTGAATGCCAGCCAGCAGCTGGAAGATATCATTAACCGTGCATTCCCTAAGCCTGCATACAAGCCTCTGGCGACAAAGATTATCTATGCCCTGAGCGTACACAGGCTCACCACCAACGGTTTGGACGTGCAGTTCGGTCTGACTGCGGAAAATATGAAAGATGACCTGTGCTTGTACCTGCCCATGCCGGAACAGGATGCGGACTTCCTGCTTTCACTCATTAAGACCACCTTGCGTGACATTATGACCACCGTTTCTGGTCAGTTCATTATCTACAACGATAGTAATAATCAGTATTATATCGACGTGGATAAGGTCGTGGATTACGATGAGAAGATTAAGCAGAAGTCTTCCGTTATGGCAGACGGTGAGCTGAATCGCTATTTCTATGATGTTGTGTATCGCTGTTTAGAGTGGGATGCAAAGCAGTATGTTACCAACTTCAATATTTACGAATATGACCTGAACTGGGATTCGCATAATATCTTCCGTGAAGGTTACCTGTTTATGGGGCTGCCTGGAGAGCGTAGCACTGCCCAGCCGGAGCGTGACTTCTACATCCACATCATGCCTCCGTATGACGAAAACGGCAGTCGTGTGCAGAACCTTCCTGACGAAGTGTATCTGTACTTCAAGTCCTCTGATGAGTTCCGTGAATTCATGGGTCTCTATGCTGCTGCACAGAGCCTCGCACAGATCAGTGAAGGCAAGGATAAGGATTCATACCTGAACAAGGCCAATATGCTCCGCAAGCGCCTGATCAAGTATCTGAGTGAAAACAAGAACACTTGCTTTGATGTGATGTACAAGGGCCAGAAGCGCCAGATGATTGAGGTTCTGAGAGGTCGCTATAACCGTGATATGACCTTTAAGGATACCATCGACCTTGCAGCTTCTCTGTGCTTCGATGAGTATTTCTGCACCAAGTACCCGGACTTCCCGGTTATGAAGACTAAAATCACCCGTCGCAATATGGCTGACTGCGCTCGTGCGGCCTTTGACCATTTTGCAGGCAGAAAGACACAGCAGTCTACTCTGATGCTTCAGAGCTTTGGTATTCTGGATGGAGACAAGATTCGTCCGGAAGGCTCCAAGTATGCGGCTTACTATATTGACCAGGTCCGCAAACTGCCTCCGCAGGGTGTGTTGAACTACTCCGATATCTTCGAACCTCGTTTTATGGAGATGTATATTGACAAGAAGTTCAAAATTGAGTTTACTTTCACGCCCATTATCTTCTTGTCTATGGTATACGGCGGATATGCTGTTATTACCACAAAGGACGGAAAGACCATCACGGCGTCCAATCTGGATCAGATTCCAAAGACCAGCGTTATGGATTTGTACGAATTTAAGTATCTGTCCAGACCGGCTCAGATTTCTATGGCCGAGCTGAAGAAGCTGTTTGAAGTGCTGGATATCAATCCTGCGTTGCTAGACAATCCGAATGACCGTGAAAAGGGTGTGGCCCAGCTGCTTTCAAAAGCACAGGAGCTAGCTAATTCTTCCGTACTTGCTGTGAACAAGCTGAACAACAGTTTCGACCTATGGGGAGAACCGCTGGCAAATGCAGCTGAGGTAGCAATGCTGCAGAGAGCTTGCACTGCCGTAAGAGACGAATTCAGCAACTATCAGGTGAAGTTCAATACTCCTGCCAAGCTGAACAATTTCAGTCTCTTTATGGAGCAGGTTGACACGCTAGCCGGTCAGATTGCGCAGATGATGAAGATTCCGCAGTTTTTGGACTTCAAGTCCGGCTGCGCTGACATCGTTTCTTATATTGCAAACATTGAGTATATTGATTTGGGCGAATCATTCAAAGCCGAATTGGACGCAGCAAAGGCTGAGTTCCGTTCCATCCGTGATAGCATCATGGATGGCGCTTCCGGTGAGACTGCTGCCCAAAAGGTCGATGCAGTTCTTTCTAAGATAAAGGCGAAATATATCGACATCTATTTTGAAAACCATAAAAAGAAGAGACTGGACATCACCGATGCTCAGCGAAGAGGAAAGATTCAGGAGGGCCGTGCGTTGGCTAGCCTGCGTAAGCTGCGTTCCATCGAAATCCTTTCTGCTGCAAAGCTGACGGATATTGAAAATGAGATGTCCGGCATCAAGGTTTGCTACGAGCTGACTCCGGAAGAACTGAAAACTACCCATATTTGTCCTCACTGCCGTTACCACCTCGATGATAAGGTAAAGAATGTCTGCGGTGTGCTGGATAATCTGGAAATCCGTATCGACGATTTACTGGCTGAATGGACTAAGACTTTGTTGGATACTATATCTGACCCGATTGTGGCAAGCCAGAAGAAGTTCCTATCTGCAGAACAGCAACAGGCCATTGATGACTTTATCGACAGCGGCGCACTGCCGAAGCGAGTGGATGACTTCTTTGTCAAGGCCATCAACGCATTGCTAAAAGGCTTTGAGCCTGTGGTTATTGACACGGATGACCTAATGGCAAAATTGGAGCAGATGCCGCCGATGGACGAGACAGCCTTCAAGGCAAAGGTAAATGAGTTGATTTCTTCCTATACTAAAGGTAAGGATGCCGGAAAACTGCGTATCATTGTGAAGCGCAAAGAAAGTGAGGTTTAGTATGAAACCGAGAAAACTAAAGGTAAGGATGCCAGAAAACTGCGTATCATTGTGAAGCGCAAAGAAAGTGAGGTTTAGTATGGAACCGAGAAAACTAACGAAAGCGGACATTGACAAAGTGCGCCATATAGAAGGTTTCCCTGTTGGCAGCGACGAGGATATCATTGCACTTTCCAATGCTCCTTATTATACGGCTTGTCCGAATCCATTCATCGAGGAGTTTATTCGTGAAAACGGAACTCCTTATGATGAGGCTACGGACGATTATCAAAAAGAACCTTTTGCAGCTGATGTTAGCGAAGGAAAGGCCGACCCTATTTATATGGCACACGCTTATCATACTAAGGTGCCGCATAAGGCAATTATGAGATATATCCTGCACTATACTAAACCCGGTGATATCGTATTTGACGGATTTTGTGGTACAGGCATGACTGGTGTTGCAGCTCAGATGTGCGGAATTGCAGACGAAACTCTCAAACATCAGTTTAGAGCTGAAATTGGTAAAGATATTGAGTTCGGTGCAAGACACGCAATTTTGAATGACTTAGCCCCAGCTGCTACTTTTATTAGTAGTAATTACAATACCGCTACAGATGCACAGTCGTTAAAGGAAGCCTTCGAATGTGCTTTGAGTGAGACAGAGAAAGAATTTGGCTGGGTATACGAAACAGAACACACAGAAGATATTCCTACATTTTTATCTATTCCGGGGACAAAAGGACGCATAAATTTCACCGTTTGGTCTGATGTATTTATTTGTCTGAATTGTGGTAAGGAAGTGGTTTTCTGGGATGAGGCTGTCGATTTGAAGATGGGCAAAATCGAGAGCAAATTCCATTGTCCTCAGTGCCACGCCGAACTAAGCAAGTCCAACTGTGAAAGTGCTGCTGAAATTTTTTATGACGCCTCTCTTGGTAAAAGTGTTACTTTTTCAAAACAGGTTCCGGTGCTGATAAATTATACCTACATGGGAAAAAGGTATACAAAGAAGCCAGATCAAGCAGATTTGGACAAAATAGATAGAATCAACAACATGGATATTCCGTATTGGCATCCTACGGATGAACTACCAAACGGGTATAATACTGAACAACCTAAACGCTCCAATGGGATTTACCACATTCATCAGCTCTTTACTCGAAGAAATCTGATGGTGCTGGCCAAATTCTTCTCGCTATTGGAAGATAATAAGTTGAAATTCATCTTTACCTCTGTTCTTCAGAATGCGACAAAGATGTATAAGTTTAGAACAGATGGCAAGGGTGGTATCGTTACCGGAACCCTGTATATACCTGCGCTTAATCAGGAAAACAATATTTTTAACTTGCTTTCTAATAAGGCAGATATGATTTATAAAGCCTGCGTGATGTATAAAGACAGCAAATGCTTGGTTTCTACTAATAGCTCTACGCAGCAGGTAATTCCTGATTCATCGATAGATTATATTTTCACAGATCCTCCGTTTGGTGCAAATATAAACTATTCTGAGCTGAGTTTTTTGTGGGAGTCTTGGCTAAAAATTGTTACCGATAATGGCAAAGAAGCGATTTGTAATTCAGTTCAAGGAAAGGGTTTGCCTGAATATCAAGAATTGATGACTCAGTGTTTTTGTGAAAATTTCCGTATTCTGAAACCTAATCATTGGATGACTGTTGAGTTTCACAATTCTAAGAATGCTGTTTGGAATTCCATTCAGGAAGGTTTGCAAAGAGCAGGTTTTGTTATTGCGGACGTAAGAACATTGGATAAGAAACAAGGTAGCTTTAAGCAGGTAACTACTTCAAGCGCTGTAAAACAGGATTTGGTAATTTCTGCATATAAACCTAAAGATAGCTTCCGTGCTGATTTGATTGCATCCGCTGGTATGGAGGAGACAGCTTGGAGATTTGTTCAGCAGCACTTAGAGAATATTCCTGTTGTTGTTGTAAAAAATGATAAGATTGAAATCATCACCGAGCGCCAAGCGTATCTGCTATTTGACCGCATGGTTGCTTATCACATTATGAACGGTATTCCAGTACCCATTGATGCAACTGACTTTTACAGAGGACTTGATGAGAAATTCCTTAAGCGTGATGGTATGTACTTCTTAGCCGATCAGGTTAACGAGTATGATACAGCGAGAATTAAGACTGATGTTGAAAATATTCAGTTCAGCCTGTTTGTCACCAACGAAAAAACCGCTATTTCTTGGTTGTATCAACAGTTAAGTGATGAGTTTGGCGGTGCACAGACCTATTCTGAATTGCAGCCAAAATTCATGCAGGAAGTAAAGATGGTTGATAAATTTGAGGCTATGCCAGAGCTGGCTACACTGTTGGAAGAGAATTTCCTACAAGATGAATTGAATCGCTGGTATATCCCTGATACCACCAAGGAAGGTGATGTGGCAAAACTGCGTGAGAAGAAGTTGTGGAAGGAATTTGAAGGCTACATGAACAGCAAGGGCAAGTTGAAGCTGTTCCGTTCGGAAGCTATCCGTGTCGGCTTCTCTCGCCTCTGGAGGGATAAGAACTATCAGGCGATTGTTGATATCGCAGAGCGTCTGCCTGATCAGACCATTCAGGAGGACGCAAATCTGCTGATGTACTACGATATCAGCTTGAGCAGAGTATAAACAAAAGAAGGTGTACAGAATGCTAAATACCGGCGATTTTGCTTTTGATACAGCAGCTGGTGCCAATGTGCAGATACTGGAGAGGATTGAAATGTGGGGATATACTTCCTACAAGGTTTTCAATCCTGCTACGGGCAGTGTGTATAAGGCAACAGAGGAACAATTGAATACAAGCGGCAGTGCAATTCAGTACGACGAGAACTACCTGCGCTATGTGACTTTGCTCTCGAAAATCAAAAACGAGACCGCCGGTGGTTTTTTGTCTGCTCTGGCAAGCGGAATCATCCCGCTGCCGCACCAGCTCCATGTGCTGAACCGTGCAATGGAGACGAATAATATTCGTTACATACTTGCTGACGAAGTAGGTCTCGGTAAAACCATCGAGGCCGGTATGATTATAAAGGAATTAAAGAGCCGTGGTCTTGTGCAGCGTGTTCTGGTTGTCTGCCCGACCGGTCTGGTTACGCAGTGGGCATCCGAAATGCAGGAGAAGTTTCACGAGAAATTCCATGTGATTTTACCGTCAGATTACGACACCATTCGACGATTGACGGATGCGGATGATGTCTATGGCCAGTACGACCAAGTCATCTCTCCGATGGATTCTATCAAGCCTATCGAAAAACACGCTGGCTGGACAGATGAGCGTGTAGAAAAATATAACGAGGAACGCATCTATTCTATCATCAACAGTGGCTGGGACCTTATCATCATCGATGAGGCTCACCGTGTTGCCGGTTCCTCCGGTGAGGTTGCAAGATATAAGCTGGGTTATTTACTATCGCAGGCAAGCCCATACCTGTTGCTCCTGTCTGCAACACCTCACAACGGCAAGACAGAGCCGTTCCTGCGCCTTGTGCGACTGCTGGATGAAGAGGCATTCCCTAACTCCAAGTCTATCGTAAAGGAACAGGTGGCTCCGTACCTGATTCGTACAGAGAAGCGTGAGACCATCGATAACAATGGCAATCTGCTGTTTAAAAATCGTATCACGCATCTTGTTGAACTGCATTGGGACGAACGGCATACATTCCAGCGAGAATTGTATGAGCTGGTCAGCTCCTATGTTTCAACTACTTATGACAAGGCGAAGCGTAATCGTAAAAAGAATATGTGCCTAATCTTCCTGTTGATTATCATGCAGCGCATGGTAACCAGTAGTACGGCAGCGGTGCGCCAAAGCCTTGAGCGTCGCTTGGAAGCGTTGAAATCCCAGAATACACGCATTGGTTCTCTGACCGAAGTGGATCTGGCTGAAATGGAAATCGAGGACGATGTTGCTGAAGCACTCGAAGCAATGTCTCTCAATATGGCCGAGGAAATCGTAGAGCTGGAGCATATTATTGCTGTGGCAAAACAAGCTGAGTTCCAGCACCCGGATGTGAAGGTGGAGCGTCTTGTAGACACCATCGACGAAATCCTCAGTGAAGACCGGAATCAGAAGATTATCATTTTCACTGAGTTTGTTGCCACACAGAAGTATCTGCAGCAGCTCCTTGAGAATAGAGGCTTTACTGTTTCCGTGCTTAACGGCAGTATGAGTATTGATGAGCGGAATGAAGCACTGCGGGAATTCAAGACCAAGACTAGTATCTTCATTTCCACCGATGCCGGTGGCGAAGGTCTGAACTTGCAGTTCTCCAATATCATAATCAACTACGATCTGCCGTGGAATCCTATGAAAATCGAACAGCGCTGTGGTCGTGCAGACCGTATTGGCCAGCAGCGTGATGTTCACATTTATAACTTTATTGTTGGAGATACGGTTGAGAATCGTGTCCGTGAAGTGCTGGAGCAAAAGCTCTCTGTCATATTCAAAGAGCTGGGCGTTGATAAATATTCGGATGTTCTGGACAGCGAAGTGGCAGAGCTAGACTTCACAGAGGTTTATATGAACTCTATCGGAAGACCTTCTTCTGTGGAGCGCAATATGCATCCGATTGAGTCAGAAGTAAAACAGCAGGTAGCCAATGCCCAGAAGTACAAGGATATTATCCATGAAGAAAAGGACCTGATTCAGCTGGTCGGTACGGAGTCCAGTTTCGATGTTGACGCTGCGCTCAGACAGATGTTGGCCTACTATGAAAGCTGGAAGGGCCGTGATATTCAGCTGATTGACCGCATCGGCATTAACGATGAGGAAATTATCCAGCACCTGCGTACTGAAATCATGCAGGACAAGACCTCGCAGCTGATGTCTGTCGACATCAAGAACTTTCCTAATGAGGCTGGTTATTTTATGCTGTGGGAATTGTCCATCTCCGAAGAAGAAAGTGGAAAGCGCATTATTCCGATTTTTGTCAATGAAAACTTCCTGCTCCGTCCGATGGCCGGAAAGCGTATTATGGATGTTTTTCTTGATGGCACCAGCAATTTGACTGTGGGCGTTGCACCGAATATTACAGAGGCAGAATACCAGCAGCTCGAAAAGTTGAGTATGGATTTTGCTTATGACACTTTCGTTGAATTAAAAGAGAAGCAGATTCAGCTCAATCAGGAGAGCTACAAAAAGTATATGTATGCCCTGAAGCTTCGTGAAGAGGCAGCAGGACATATTGGAATTGAAAATATTCGTCGTTCCAGACTGGCAAAACTGGCACGAGAAAAGGATTCTATTGAGTCCAAATATAAAAAAGGAAGCCAGATTTATCCTGACTTCCGCTTGATGATTCTTGTAAGATTGGAGGCGTAACCGATGTTCGGAGACTATGTGTTCGAGAAATCTTCTGCGCAATACACAGATAAAATCCTGCTTCTGGATGATGAGAATCTGAACAGCCGAGCGAATTACATATCAGCGTTCTCTGCACATGGTTTTGAAATCGTAAGATACACTGATGATCTTGCCTTCAGAATTGAGTACGAGGAGAAACTGAGAACCCCCGGTGAGAAAATGGCCGTTATTGCCCACACCGAGCAGTACATTCCTTACGATGTGCGTCGCAGGCTGTCAGCATATATAGTTTCGTTGGAGAGGCTGTTTCCGAAACTGCATCCCGCAATGCTGAAGGATATGGATAAGGCTGGTCTTGACTTGCTGTGCGCAGTCTATCCTACAAATTTTGATGACCTTCGACAAAAGCATGATACAGAAATGTTCCTGCGATTGAAGGTTTATGCCAGAGCTAATGTGAAGGCATATTTGAAGAAAACAGCCAATGGTCTTATTGAAAAGGCCAAAAATGTCTCTCGATACAGCGATTGGTTTTCCATTGCAGAGGAAAAGGCTCAACTGGACGTAATGGCAGTTCAATACGATGTTGATGTTGACACGCAAGAAATTAACCGTCTGTTCCAGCAATATGCATTGGATCAGTTCGGAAAGTTATCACAGAATATTGACAAATCATCACCGGTGCTGGTTAGCAAAGCAATGGACTATATGCACGGTCACAGTGATAAATTTATCGTAATTGTCATGGATGGTATGTCCGAATTCGACTGGAAGATTATCTCTAGCTCGTTCACGGGCCTGCAATATGAAAAGTCATCGTTGTTTGCGATGATTCCAAGCACGACCTCTGTTTCCCGTCAATGCCTGTTGGCTGGCAAGTATCCGAGCCAGCTGCTGGAGCCTTGGAAACAGAGTAAAGAAAAAACAGAGTTTGTAAATTGCGCAAAGGACCTCGGCTATTCAGATACGCAGATTGGTTATGAGCGAGGCTATGATGCGCAGTTCGGCTCCTTTGTAAGATGTGCGGCTGTAATTATAAATGACGTGGACGATATGGTTCACGCACAGACACAAGGCCGACTCGGAATGTTCAATGATATCACTGTGTTGGCGAATCAGAAAAAATTACTGGAGATGACGCAGCGTTTCCTTTCGGCTGGTTATGACGTATATATTACAGCTGATCACGGCAACACTACCTGCACCGGCCTTGGAAAACTCATGGGAACCGGTGTTGAGGTAGAAACAAAGAGCCGTAGGATGGTCGTACTGAAGGACTTTGCTGACAAGGTCGGACTGATTGAAAAGCACGGACTTGTTGAATATCCGAAATATTATCTCCCAAAGGAATATGATTACCTGATTTGTGATGTTGGCGATTCTTTTGACGCCAGGGGTGAAGATGTAATGACGCATGGCGGCATCACGTTGGATGAGGTGGTTGTACCTTTCATTAAAATAAAGGCGGTACAGAAGAATGGCTAAAATGGTTGGTTATGCCTGCAATATAAAATTGCAATGGCTAAATTATGCGGTCTCACTTTTGGATGAAAATCTAACAGAGGCTGAGTTCAAAGAAAAAATGAATGAGTATCTTTCTTTCGAGATTGATAGTCCGACAAGATTGCGCAAGAGCCGAGAAATCATTATGAATACTTGGTTCTACAATTTGGATGAAATCAATCCGATTCGACGGGAAGCACTGACACTGCTGAAAGCCCACCCGGAATGTGACGTGGCAATTCATCTGTGTCTGCTGTATCTTTCATATCCGGTAGTAGCAGATATCTGCAAATTCATGGGCCGTTTGTTTGAATATCAGGATGAAGTGACAAACACGGTATTGAATCAGAAGCTGTATGACGAGTGGGGAGAAAGAACGACACTTCATACGACTTGTCGCCGTGTTACACTGACATTAAAGGATATGGGGATTCTGGAAAACGAGACGAGAACTCGTTATCGCTTAAATAAGCATATAATTACAAATCCGTCGGTTGTCAATTTCATCCTTAGTGTTGCGATGAGAATTGAAGATTCTGGATATTATCCATTCGTGGGTTTAACTGAATTTGACATGCTGTTCCCATTCAAATATCAAGTGACAAAAGAACAGTTAATGGAATGCGAGAAATTCTCAATGAGCAACTTTGGCGGGGAATTATCTATCTCCCTGAACGATTAAAAATGAAAGGAGGCCAGTCAGATGCGACAGTACACATGGGATGAATACTACGAAAAGTTCTATGATTGGGCAGAAAGCACTCAGGTACGAAATCTGTCTGGACTAACCTCTGTAGGCCCCGCTGATGAGGTCGGTGAAATTATTATCGAGCTGCAGATCAATGTACCGGCGGCAAATCGGCTGCTCCGCAAAGCGGTCGAAGCGAAACTGGCCTTTTCGGGCTCCGATTTGGTCGAGTTTGCTTGCTAACTTGCGAAGTAATAATGTTTGTGGTATTAGCGCATTACTCTATCTATATAAGAAAATTAATATGTTTGACAGGAGATAGTGATACAATAATAAAAAATAGTAAATTTGATATAAATATATAGAAGGGTTTTATGAGAGAAAAATTTTCATATAATGAATTTGTGGATTTAATTGAAACAAATGAAGTGCAGGCAATTAAGTATAAGAGTAAATTTATTCCTCATCATCTTTATAAGTATCAACCTATAGGTTCAGGAAGGACGAGAACAAAGAGAATTCAAACAATTAAGAAAGAAAAGATTTGGGCGTCTAGGGTAAAATATTAGAATGATCCATTTGAATTTAAGATGTTATATGCGAATCAGGGAAATGATGAAATAAGAGAATTTTACGAAGATGTATTGAATCGAAACGAAATTATTTGTTTAAGTGGTAAATGGAATGATAAATTGATGTGGGCTCATTATGCCGATTCTCACGCTGGAATGTGTGTAGAGTACACATTTCAAGACAATTGGAAATGGCAAGTGATTCCCGTTACTTATGTAACAAATAGACAATGTTGCGATGATGAAATAAAAATATGGCTTGAAAATAAAGGTAAAGCGCTAGAACAAATGTTGAAACAAAATGAAATGAGTGGCAAATATATTCAGATGACAAATTAAGATGCACACAAATATATTGATATGATTATTGCTAATGTATTTTAGAAATTAAATTATTTACAACAATGATTTTGGAGATACGTATGAAAATTATAATCTTGAATTGGCAAAGTTATACGGACTATTATTGGTTGAAAGTTATTCCATTACAAAATGTAGTAAATCATTAGTAAAGAATTTGCAAAGGGATTAAAAAGAATAACGATATTATAATATTAGAAGGCAGAAGGTAAAATCCTTTTGCCTTTTTGATTTGTCGCTTTTTTTGCGACCAAAATACATAAAGCACATTTTATAATGCACCTATAAACAACAGAACGGAGGTAGGGATAATGATAGATGCAAGACATATGAAAAAAGTGTTATATGCAAATGGATATCATTTTATATATTCAAATGGGGTTAACACGATTGTAGTAAATAAAGACCTAAATGCAATGGTAGCCAAAAGACTGATTAAGACATATCACTTACAGATGGCATAAGGAAGTGCAGTATGTGTGAGATATATATGCAAAGCCGTTCATATCCTTTGTTTGATGGTTATGAATTAAATACAAGCAAAGCAATTACTAGGTATGATAAACAGAATAATAAACACTTACAATGTAGAATTTGCACCAAAGAAATGAAAAACTGTGAATGTGGAGGTCTTTTGGTATCTTTAGCATATAAATATGATGATGGGGTAGAGCAAAGTCGTGTATTGCTTGGAAAAAAATGTATCTGTTGCGGAGAAAACTATTTTACAGAAAAAACAATATCAATGTTTCCTTTGGGATTTGATATTGACAATACTGCATTTAGTAATGAGGCAAGAATGCTTAAAACAATTGAAATTAAAAGGGGTGATGTTTTTTATGCTGATTTAAAGGGAGTTGAGAGTTGGTGCGGTTCAGAACAGACAGGATATCGACCAGTATTAATAATTCAAAATAATAAAGCTAATGAATATGCTCATACAACAATAATTGCCATTATTACATCTAAGATAAAAAACTATATACCTACGCATGTTAAGTTACCAATAAAAATCTTACCTAGACAGAGCTTTGTATGTATGGAGCAGATTAAGACTATTGATAAAAGCAGGCTTGGAAATTATGTTGGCAATATATTTGAGCTTGATCCAAAAATTGAGAAAAAGATAAATAAAGCAATTAGAGAAAGCTTGGAGCTGTTGTAATGTGAAAGGAGAAAAAATATGGCTATCTATGAAAAAAGAGATGATAAGACAGATAAGTATACGCGACCAAAGGGATATTTCGTATCTGACTTCAATGATGCGTTAGGTAATCTGTATGCAGATTCGAGTTTCAGCAGCAAGATAAGCAGCATTGAAGATAATTAGGATACAGCCAATGGATTAATGAAAAAATTAAAGAATCCACCAGATGAATATAAGGATGCATACGATGCCGTATCAGATTTGTATGATGCATTTCAATGGAGAATGACCACTGTCTACAGCAGAGAGAATGCAAAAAATATTGAGAGAGCGGCGAGCTTGTGATATTGTATTTAATATATAGTCATATAATAAGAGTTTATTAGGGGATAAGTTTGACTAATATAATTGTGCTAAATTGTAGGAAAATATTGCAGAAGAGTATAAAGACAAGTATGGAAAGGAAAAACAATGACAGAACAGCAGATAAAAGAAGAAGTATTGCATTACCTGAAGGATGAATCCTATCAGTATGCTATTTTGATTGATGGTGAGTGGGGAAGTGGTAAGACATATTTTGTCAATAATATTTTGACAAAAGAAATAAAAAAACAAGAAGAAAAAACAGAGAAGCCGAGGAGTGTAAAGTATATCTCACTGTATGGGTGCAGAAGGATAGAAGATATACAGGAAAATATTGCATGGACATTTGCGGAAAATGCACGAAAAAAAATAGCAGATAAAATGAAATGGAGAAAAACGGGAAATAAAATATCAGGGAATGTTATTCTATCATCTCAAAAGATAGGAAATATTATAATGAAAAAATTCTTGCCAGATGATTCATTGTATAAAATCTCCTCTGACTGGCTCAATTTGGGAGCGTATATATTTGTATTTGATGATCTTGAAAGATGTGATTGCCCAATAAATGAGGTATTTGGCTTTATAAATGAACTGGTGGAACATGAAAATACCAAAGTCATATTGGTTGCTAATGAAAAGGAATTATCTGGTGTGGCAGACATAGATAATCTGGAGCTGCAATATCAGTTATCACTTGATAATAGAATACAGTGGCCTAAAAGAGAAAACAATTTTTTAGGATATCATTCGGATAGTAGTAATAAATCGGTAATTTCTTTTAATGAAATGGAAAGACGCAGAGGATTATTATTTCCAGTAAAAGAAGCTAATAGTGATTATAAAAAAATTAGAGAAAAATTGATTGGAGTTACACTTAAGTATGATCCGGATATTCCACATATTATTTCAGAAATTATAGATAAGTCTAAAATAGATAGTGCATTAAAAGAAAAACTGAGACAAAAAAAGAATTCATTTGAAGCTTCCATGGGATATTATCATCATAGAAATCTTCGGACATTTCAGTTTTTTCTGTCAAAGGTAAGTTATCTCTGGGAAAAACTTCAGAAGGGAGATATGGAGGAAGAGTACTTTGATAGGATTAGTGAGCAGATTATTTCTGAGACATTCAAACAGTCTGAAAAATATAAGTCAAATTATAAAAAACAAATAGAAGGATATACATGGCCTGTTTCTGAGGCAGATGAAAAATTTTTAAGTATAAAAAAATATGTTGAAACAGGAACCTTTGAAGATGATAGATTTGTGCAGGAAATTATGGATTTTCAAAAGGAACTCCAATCCAAGATAGAAAGTGATGATCCATATTATTTAATATATGATCAGTATTATCTTCATACACAGGCATGGTGCGAAATACAGCTTGAAGAATTGTTTAAGAGGCTTGAAAGCAATAAATACCCAATCACCTTTTATTCTAAAATTGTTGTAGCTATTCAGAAACTGTTAGATCTGGGATTTGATGAAACGTATATGGACAGAGCAGAGAAACTGATGCTTGCTAATATTACCAAAATGGATGAGATAAAAGAAACAGATTCAGATTTGTGCTATGTACCAGAAAGTGAATTTAGAGGTAAGGTTGCAGCGGTCATTTTAGAGATCAATACTGCAATCAGAAATCATTCTTTTAATATCAGCAAGGTAAATGTGGAAGATATGCTTAGACAGAGAGATTGGATTATCAGACTGGATACTTATGTCAAATTAAATGGTAACCGTTATGTGCAAGATATAGTTGTATTTTCAAAGGCTTCATCGAGTCTTTGGCTTAATAATCTCAAAAAAGCATCACCTGGGGATATAGGGGCTTTTCATACTTGGCTAGCCAGTCTATATCCTAATAATGTGATACGTAAAAGTTATGCGGTGGATGCCCCAGTAATACGGGAAATTATTGATGGACTCGAAAAAGTGGAGGAAAATGATCTGATAAAAAAAGCGGCTATCAAATGGCTGTGTTGCCAGTTTGAAAAGATTGTTGATCGTCATGAAGCAGTCAAAAGAGAATCGTCAGAGGATAGATGAGGATTTAAGGATATATAGTGTGGTTATGAGAGGATGATTAACTTTTTTAAACTTTGTTTTATGATTTTATGTGCATAATATATGGAGGAAGAATACATGAAAGGGAAAAAAGGAAAACGGAGCCAGAAAAAAGATTATATTATTAAGTATGATAGTAATGGATTATCTCAAGAGCAGATGATTGAAATTCAAACAGAGGCATATTATAGAGCTATAAAACGTATTGAAAGTGAAAAAGAGAATAAATATAATGAAGGAAAAATGAATGAAGAAAGAAAATATAAATGGTATGAAAAAATTCTATTTGCTTTGAATGTTTGGATATGGCCTTGGAAGATATATAAGAAATTTCAACTTAAAGATAATATCTATGATAGTGTTTTGGTTGTTTTTATTTCAAGTATGATACAAATTGGTGGAGGCTTATTATGGGTTCTTGGTATGGCAATAATTCTACGTGCCCTTTTTGTGGGAAATAGTGATATACTGACAATTATAGCTACTGGAATGATGTTATTGACTTTTGGTAGTGTGTTTATATTAGCGGGTGATCAATTTGGAAAAGAAAAAGATAGTAATAAAATATATGCCTATTCTTCATGTATGTTAGCTATAGCAGGATGTATTATCGCAATAATTCAATTATTTTAAATAAAAAATTTATACATTTTGCCCATTATGTGAAAAGATGTATGAAGTTGAAGAAGAAAAAAGAATGGAAACCATTGCATATCGAATTAAGACGGGGGATTCAATGATTGATATGAATTATTCTATAAATTCAGGGAAATTAGGTAAGCAGGTTTTATGGGCATTCATACAGGTAAGATAGAGAGGAAATTTGAAATGAATATACAGATATTTGGAACAAAGAAATGCAACGATACAAAGAAAGCAGAACGTTTCTTCAAGGAGCGTGGCATAAAGTATCAGTTTATTGATATGAAAGAAAAAGGCATGAGCAAGGGAGAATTTAATTCGGTAGCTCAGGCAAATGGCGGATTAGAGAATATGATTAACTGGGATGGAAAAGACAAGGATTTACTTGCTCTTATTAAGTATATCGCAGATGAAGATAAGCTTGAAAAGGTGCTTGAGAATCCGCAGATAATTAAAACACCGGTAGTAAGAAATGGAAAGCAATCTACACTTGGATATCAGCCTGATATATGGAAGGGATGGAAGTAATGGTAAAGAAGATAATGCATGATCCGCTGTTTCTGGCACAGAAATCAGTGGATGCAACAGAGGCAGATAAACAGATTGTGACTGATTTGCTTGATACACTTAGGGCAAATTTAGACCACTGTGTTGGTATGGCTGCCAATATGATTGGAGTAAAAAAGAATATCATTGTAGTAGCAGCCGGACCATTTCAGTTTGCAATGATAAATCCGGTAATAACAAAGAAATCCGGAGCATATCAGACTGAGGAAGGATGTCTTTCTCTGAAAGGTGTAAGACCATGTACGAGATATCAGGAAATAGAAGTGGATTATCTTGACCAGAACTTTAAGAAACAGCATGGAAAGTATTCAGGGTGGACGGCACAGATTATTCAGCATGAGATAGATCACTGCTGTGGGGTAGTAATTTAATTAGGAATAGTTGTGATAGGTGAAAATTGAATAGTAATAATTGGTGGCAGGACAAAATCGGCTTTGGTTAGTGCCACAAATTAATAAAAAATTTAAAATTGTGTCACTAAAATGAAAATATTTTTACCAATCATGGTTAAAGTGCTTTTTGTCTCTGACTTGACACAAGCAGAAATAAGTAGTATGAGTGTCATTTCATTACGCAAAAGGGGAAATGTGACCTAGATAAATCGCAGGGGAGTCAAACGTGATTGCGATTATAGTCGTTTCCTGTTTTTGTGCATTTATATTTTTCATGATACAATAATGAAATTATGACAACATTGGTGACACAGTTTAATTGGATGGATTACTTGCTGATAATGTCGGGCTGAAAGATTGATGGGAATGCTGTTAAATATTATTGATTATCGTTGTTTTGGGCAAGCTGTTCCTGCAAAGCAGCAATTTGTTCCTTTAATTCATCGTTCTTGGATGTGAGTTCTTTTAGGGCAGCATCATTTTCTTTTTGCTGTTTTTCCAGCAAAAACGCTTTTTGTTGAAAGTGATTGTAGTCATAGTAAAAACTTGGAAAATATTTTTGTAAAACGAGCTGTTCGATTTGTTTATATGTATTAGAGACGGGATCTATCATGCCATTTTGCTGATAAAGGATGCGGTTGATACTGACTGTTCGGATATCATTCAGTTTCAATACGGAATCATGGTTGATAAATGAAAATTCACTTGCTTTCAATAAAAACATATCACTTTTGGAAGTGGGATTGTCTGTGGGGTGGTAGACATTCGGATGTTTTACAGGATCATAGGAGAAAATCGGCAGAACATAGAGTAATTTTTGCTTTACACCAATGACTAGACCTCTGTGTTCATAGGACATTTCAGGTTTATAATTCTTGCCAAACTCAAACTGATAGATTTCCCCTTTTTTAACTTGCCTGTGTCGGAATTGTTTTGTTCTGTTATCAGCCCAGCGAAAATCAGATGCCGAAAAACGATCGAGTTCATTGCTGGTGAAGCTATTGGCAATGATTATTTCGTTGGTTTTGTTTTGTGCTTTCAGATATTCATTCAATAAGCTTACCTTACCTCCTTAGTTTTATATATAAAAAAGGGTACGGTGCTAACCGTACCCTACTCTGGAGAACCAGAGAGACCTCGTCGGTCAAATTATCCTTTCAATGGTGGCTTCGTCAGCCAAAAAACACTTATTAGTAAGTGTGAAAGTACAGCATTCATATCTCTGCTCACATATATTATACACGATTTTCAGAAAAAATCTACCGGAAATAGCTACAAATTATTTTTCTTAAAGATTGCGCTTATAGTCGTTTCCTGTTTTGAATTCCATATCTATCTAGTAAAAACTACCTCTTCTTCGCCAACGTAATAGTATTTCGAAATACTGTTACATCCCTTGGAGCCTTATCCCATTAGTTATGAACGGATTTTTTATGGAGCAGATACAGCGGAATGCTGACAAAGATCATACCACCGATGATGTTACCGATCGTAACAGGGATCAGATTGTTGATAAAGAAGCCTTTCAGACTGAGCGCTGCAAGCTGCGCTTCTGTATAGCCGTATGCATTCATGGCTGCCTGTTTGTAAGTATCATTGGAAAGTGCCATAAGACCTGCCGGAATGTAGTACATATTGGCAACGCAGTGTTCGTATCCGCCGATGACAAATGCCATGATCGGGAACAGGATCGCAAATACTTTTCCGGCGATATCCTTTGCAGCACCTGCCATCAGAACTGCGACACAAACTAAGATATTACATAAGATACCGGAGAACAGAGCGCGTGAGAAAGGAAGAGCAGCCTTTCCGTAAGCAACCTTGATCGTGAAAGCCCCTAAAAGTCCGGCGGACATATCAAGCTGACCACTGAAGTAAACAAGTGCAGCAATGATCACGGAACCGACCAGATTGCTGAGATACACAAGCACAAGCACACGGATCATGGAAAGTGCATTGTATTTCTTATGCAGATTGCCCATCAGCATCATGCAGTCTCCGGTAAAAAGTTCGCCGCCGACGAATACGATCATCATCAGTCCGACCGGGAAGATCAGACCGGCGATCAGTTTTGCCACACCCGGATTTTCAATGGCATGGATGGCAAGACTGCTGGAGGATGCACCGAAGGCAATAAACATACCGGCAAAAATACCGAGAAGCAGTACTTTCCAGACCGGCATTTCTGTTTTGGCTTTTCCCTCCGAGATCTTCGCCTGCACAAGCGAGGCCGGGGCGTTAAAACCGGCAGTTACATTTTGTTCGTTCATTTTTCTATAATCTCCCTTCTGTGGAATAAGATTTTGTATGATAAATTCTGCCATAAGTTCCACGATTTTTCATCAGATGTATATTGTATACACGACTGATAGTGTAGCATACAAGGGGGAAAAAGTCAAAAAAGAACGCAGAAAGAAAACAGTTGACAAAGCTGTTTATTCAGAATAAACTAAAATTGTTCATTGGCAATAAACAGGAGGGAAATATATGGGAAATGCAAAACTTGGACTGGTGGAAACACATTTTGCAGAGATCATCTGGGCGCATGAGCCGATCGGATCGAGAGAGCTTGCGGAAATCTGCAGCCGGGAACTGAACTGGAAACGTCCAACGACTTATAACGTACTTCGGAAGCTGTGTGAGAAAGGTATTTTTCAAAATGTAAAGGGAGTTGTTTCATCTGTGTTAAGCAGAGAAGAATATTATGGAATGCAGGGAGAGGAGTTTGTAGAAGAAGCATTTCGTGGTTCCTTGCCGGCTTTTATAGCTGCATTCACTTCCAGAAAGCAGCTTTCGGATAAAGAGATTGCAGAGATCATGAATATTATAAATGGGGAAAAGGGGTGACGCATATGCTGCAATGGTTTGGAACATTCTATTCAGATGTATTTCTTGTAAAGCTGTTTAACAGAAGCGTTACAGCGGGTATGATCATTGTTGTGTTGATCGCAGTAAGAGTCCTGCTGCGCAGAGCCCCTAAAATATTTTCTTATGCATTATGGGGAATTGTGTTGTTCAGACTACTTTGCCCGATATCCATTTCCTCCGGATTTTCTGCGTTTAGACTGTTATCGGAGCCGGTGGAAAAAGCGGAGCAGGTACAGCTTGCGGTATATGATGGAATAGCAGACGTACCGACTTTGGATCGGAACGGGGCAGAAACGGATATGGATGTGCAGAAGAGAGGTTCTGTGTCTCAGAAAACGGAAACAGCCATGCCAGAGGTAACGGAATCAAGAACCGGTCAAAATGCTGCAAACAGTTGGAAAACGAAACTTTCAAAGAAGGAAAATCGGATTCTCGGAGCGTTGTATCTTGTATGGGGGATGGGTGTTTTACTGCTTTTGTGCGTCAATATGTTTTCTATGATCCAACTGCGCAAAAAGACCAGGGCATCTTTGCAGATCCGGAATAGGGTTTTTTTGTGTGATGAAATAGCGGTTCCGTTCTGCCTGGGCATTTTCAGACCACAGATTTATCTGCCATCCTCACTTACACCACAGGAAAGGGAATATATCATATTACATGAGAAGCATCATATAAAACGACTGGATCATATCATAAAGCTGGCAGCTTTTCTGGCATTATGCCTGCACTGGTTTAACCCGCTTGTATGGATCGCCTATATACTTGCGGGAAATGACATGGAAATGAGTTGTGATGAGGCAGTATTAAAACAGATGGACAGAGATATCCGGTCAGAGTATTCTGCTTCTTTGTTACACCTGGCAACAGGCAGGCAGATAATTGCCGGCGGCGGATTATCCTTTGGCGAGGGGAATCCAAAACAAAGGATCAAAAATATCATGCGGTATCGAAAACCGTCTTTTCTGCTCATGGGTGCGGTGCTGCTTGTCTGTACGTCTCTTGCAGTCTGTCTGTTGACAGATCCGGAGGAAAAACAGCCGGATCCTGTGAATGAAACGGTTGTTTCGGAGAAACAGGAAAAAACAGAGCCGGATGCGGAAGAAAAAACGGAAACGGATGCGCAGTCTGAACTGGACGCACAGACGATCTTAGCGGAAAGCAAAGGGGCAGCGTATATCAGAAACGCCGGTGATGCATCCAATTTATATAAAATTGATGCGGCGAACACATTATGGGGAGAAGGCAGAAATAACTACGGACAGTTAGCACAAAATACGCAGGACTATGGGTTTTATAATGACCCGGTAAAAATAGCGGAGCATGTGATCCATGTGGATTTTTCGCAGAAAGGATTTATGGTCTTTCTGACAGAGGATCATAAGCTGTATGGTGTCGGAAATGCAGGAGGCGGTGCATTGCAGCAGTATGACAGCTTTGACTGGGAAATGTATTTGGATGGAGAACATTATGCGATCAGTACACCATGTCTGCTTATGGAAGATGTAACATATGCCGTCTGTGGAAGAGATGATGTGGTGGCGCTTAAAGAGGATGGAACGGTCTGGACATGGGGAACTGTTTATATCAATGGCGGATATCAGTCATCAGATGTATATTTTATAGAAAAGCCAAAGCAGATTCTGAAAAACGCAGTGGTTATTACCGGTGGCTGGTTTCATCATGCAGCACTGCTTTTGGACGGAACAGTCTGGACATGGGGCTACAACAGTGCGGGAAATTGCGGTATTGTAGATCGGACTGTGATCGGAGAGCCTGTCTGCGTTGCAGAAAATGCGGTAATGGTCTGGACAGGAGATCTGGGACTGGATCCAACCTATGAAACAATAGCGGAGTATGAAGGCTTCTATCCCATGCAGTACAACAACACTGTGATACAGAAGGCAGATGGTTCACTGTGGGCGTGCGGGGAAAATATCGGAACAGAGATACATGAGATTCAGGGCGCGGAAGGACGGTATGAGGCAGTCAGCTCTGCTGTATTTCAGCGGATCGATTCCATGGAGTATTTCCTTTTAAACAGTGAAAAATAATAAAAGCAGGATATTACTAAACAAAACGGGTAAAATAGCCGATATCATTTACAGAACCAGGAAACGTGTCAAGGTAGTCGTTTGAGCAGATCAAGGAGGATATTAGAATGAATGTAAACGGAATTTCAAATCAGACAAGTACCTATGCTGCTTATAAGAGCACAGAGCAGAAAGCAGCTGCAACGGAAACAGAAGGAAAGCAGACAGAAGTATCTGCAGTATATGAGCCATCAGCAGAAACTGAAAAGACAGATACTGTTACAGCAAAACAAAAAAATGAAGCAATTATCAGCCGGCTCAAGGCAGATGCAGAGGCACGTACACAGCAGCTGCAGCAGCTTGTACAGCAGATGATCTCCAAGCAGGGAAATGCGTATGGACAGGCAAATGATATGTGGAAGTTTTTAGCAAGCGGAAACTTCACGGTTGATGCCCAGACAAAAGCACAGGCACAGGCAGATATCGCAGAAGACGGTTACTGGGGTGTGAAACAGACTTCAGAACGTATTTTTGATTTTGCAAAAGCACTTTCCGGCGGTGATATGGATAAGATGAAAGAGATGCAGGCAGCATTTGAAAAAGGATTCAAGCAGGCAACGAAGACATGGGGAAAAGAACTGCCACAGATCTCACAGGATACCCGTTCTGCAGTCAACAAATTGTTTGAGGATTTTTATGCAGGCGATCAGAAAGATACAGAATAAGATTTTGTGGGCTTTCCAAACAGGGGAAATTATGATATGCTAAGAAAAGTGCATAAGAGAGGATTCTATTTTTGACATTAAAAGAAAAGACGGGTGAAAGAAATGGCAGATATATCATTTGCTGATGTGAAGGTACATAATGAAGTGGAATTTTGTACAATTACGGATCTGAACGTCAAGAAGCAGCTGGAACGTTTATTTTTAGATGAACGGATCTCCTATTATGAAAAATGGGATGATATTTCATTTTTTAAGAGAGTTTTCGCAGGAGGGGAAAAATCAAAATGCACGCTCTGCATCAATGAAATGCAGCGGGATAAGGCGGAAGAAATTCTGGAAGCACATCCCGATCTGAAAGCGGGCATTGAAATGATCAATAAGAAGGTAGAAAGAACATTTTTTTAACAACGTATGGGACAGAATATCTATAAGCTGAAGTTTGAATTACATGCGGAGCATTCCAATGTGATTGGTGACAAGGCCGGCAGACACCAGCATACATTTTCCATTGTGCTTTATCTGAAAGCATTGCGGAAAATGGAGCTGTATCAGGAGATCGAGCAGAAGATCGGAAGCTGGCTGTCACCGTTTCAGAACCGGAATCTGGATGAGATGCCCGGATTTGAGAATGGTGATACGACGCTGGAGAACATTGGCAATGTTTTTTTTGAAGAACTGACAGAGGTGCTGCAGGACGATTTATCCCTGCTGCGGCTTGATATTTATGAAACACCGGTGCGTACATATTCCGTCACAAAGGAGTTATATGATGCAAGTATTAACCGGGTACATGAAATTGCAGATCTTCATTTACAGGATAAGGTACAGGAAATTACTATAACGATTAAGTCCGCAGAAAATGGGGTAAAAGAGAAGAAAGAAACTGCGGAATGTGAGAAAACAGCAGTACTGGCAGCGGTGGCTGCAGAAGCTGTAGTGGAAAATACTGCAGAGCAGAAAACTATGGGTGATCATGAAAGAACAGATAGTGGGGTTTGGATATCCGGAAACGGATGGAAGAAGACGCTGCTAGCCGTTCTTTTTATTTTGGTCAGTGCTGTGGTTATGATGTATACCGTTACGGAGTCCGGGATTTATCCGCGCGGATCGGATACGCTGAATCATATGTATCGTGGGAGACTGGTCTATGAAGGAATCAAAGAAGGAAACTGGTATATTCTGTATGATACAAGCTGGTACAACGGCATCGAATTGATGCGTTACTGGGCACCTGTTCCGTTGTATATGCTGGCGGGCTGTCTGTTTCTGACGGGCGGAAACCTGATGAGCAGCTATATTTTATTTCTGGGCGCTTTATTTGTGCTGGGCGCCTGTGGGTGGCTTTTGTTCGGTGTTCGTTACCAGAAGCAATATCTGGCAGCTTTTCTGGGTGTGGCATGGTTTTTACTGCCCGATAATATGCGTGTCCTGTTTGCGGAAGGTAATATTCCGCGTGCGGTTGTGGCAACGCTGCTTCCGTATCTGCTTTATGCCATCTGGCAGTTTTTGGAGGAAAAACGGACAAAAGCCATGTATGCGATTGTTTTACTGATGGCGCTCATAGCGCTGTGTCATCTGATGATCGCAGCAATGGTCGGCATTACCACCTTTTTGTTTGTCTGCTTTGATGCGGTCTGCAATAAACGGATCCGGCGGGGGATTTATCTGCTGACAGGAATGGTGCTTTCTTTTCTTTTGATCGGCATCTGGCTTGTACCTGCACTGCGCGGCGGGCTGATGGGAATGAGTGAGGCAGGAACCGCACAGGTTATGCGTGATTTTTTTGCGGATGGATTTACATCATTGAATCCTGCGGACAGATACGGCGGAGAATTGGAAACCTTTTATTATGGGATCGGTATTTTTATCGTAGGGATCATTGGTATGCTGTTTGCGGGCAGAAAGAGCACAGCAGGATTTATCACGGGACTGTTTTTATTCTTTTCCACGACAAATTCTTTATACGAGTTTTATTCCAAAGTGCCGTTTCATCAGTTTTTCTGGATGATCCGCTTTATTCCGGTCGGACTGGGCTTTACTTTTCTGGCACTTCTGCTCTGGAGAAATGCCAAGAGCAGCGTTCTGATCGTGCTCTGCATACTCCTGCTGATCGATGTATACCCGGCGCGGTTTTACCTGTATGCGGAAAAGGCAGACCGTGCAACCAATGTCAGTGCTGCACAGATGCGGCGTGCGGAAAACTACGGTATTTTGCAGGCGAAGGAACTGACAAAGCAGAGAATGGCGCTTTTTGATCTGAGCAGCTACGGTGCATTTGCCGCCTATATGATCTCTGCGGTGGAACCATCAAAAGATTATACGTTTGGCTGGGCATGGCAGGGGGCTGCGACGGCGGTCAATATTGTACAGCTGAACAGTGCATATGCGGAGGGAAACTTTTATTATCTGTTTGACCGCTGTCTCTTGATGGGCAATGATACGGTGCTCCTTCGGATCGCTTTGCTGCCACGGCAGGAAAAGGACATTCCGGCAGTAACGGAGGCGGCTGAAAAAAGTGGCTACAGCCTGCAGGAGCAGGGAGCGGACTATCTGATATATACAGTGGATACACCGGATCGGTTCGGAACAGTCACGACCTATGAGGCTGCTGCGATCGGAGGAGGCGGATCGGATCTTGCCAGATTGTTTCCGGCGTTTGAAGAGCTTTCGGATCCTTACATCGATCATTATACATTTGAAGAATTATCTCTTTATAAAACGATTTATTTGTCGGATTTCAATTATGAAGATAAAAAGAGAGCGGAAGCGCTTGTGCAGAAACTTTCCGATGCAGGTGTGCATATCATAATTGATATGAATCATATTTCGACAAATGATCCAAAAGGCGTTACGACTTTCTTAGGTGTGACTGCCCAGAGTATTACATTGAAGAATGCTTATGGACAGCTGACTTACCGGGATGAAAGTTATACGCCGCAGGAGTTCTCATCGGAAAATGCAGACTGGAATACCGTATATCTGAACGGACTGAACCGGGTGGACGGGACTGTCAGAGTAGGAGAACGGATACTTCCTTATGTGGGAAGTGTATCTGCATATGAAAATATCACATTTCTGGCGATGAATCTGCCATATCATCTGCAGCTTACCGGAGATGAAACGGTTTATACGCTTCTGGAGCAGGTGTTTGGAACAGACAGAGAGACAATTCCGAAGCGGGAAATTGTACCACTTGAAATTGCGCGGGATCGTGATTCAATCACGATACGGACAGATTATGAAAATACGAATACGGCGCTTGCCTATTATGATATTTTTCAGCCGGACAGAGAGATTGCCGTAGACTGGTATCTGGTATCGGTAGGAAAAGGAACAACAGTGATCAGACTGCAGTATCCTTATTTGAAACAGGGGATGATCGTAAGCCTTGTAGGCATCATTTTGATCTTATTATTTTTGTGGGGAATCAGCAAATACGATATGAAAAGGAATGATGAAAATGAAGAACATGCAAAAGAAAAACAAAAATTGGAAGCATAAGATAACATGTGTGGTTCTGTTTTGCCTGGTTATAATAGCAATTTTGCAGGTAAACTGTATAGAGACAAAAGCCGCAGGCGGGATCACAATCGACGGCTATTATGATGACTGGGAAGGAATTCCAAAGACAATGATCACCTATTACAGCAATAACCAGCTCTGTAATAATCATGCTGCACTTGTGAGGGATGGGGAATATTTGTATCTGTATGTGGAAATGCATCCGCTTTACAGCTCCTCTATTCCGATAGATGCTTATTATTTACATGTAAATGGAAAACAGCTTCCGTTCTTTCTGCGGTATCCGACAGCGGACAGAAACGGAATTGACTGGGGAAAGAATGTCAATTTAAGCAAAGACGGTATTTATACAGGACTCAGTCCGTTCACCTATTACCCGGCTTACAGCTGGGGAGATGCTGCAGTGACAGTATCGAGCGGAGACCCGAATGACCGGTTTGAGGTCAGAATGAAAATTTCAGAGGTAGAGAAGCTGATGGGACTTGAGCAGGGAACAATCGCAAGTGGTGTAAAAGTGGAAGTGACCATGCCTAATGTCGGTGGCGGAAAAGTCACAATGGTAGGCACCTCAACAGGTGCATTTTTCAGTATCCTGCTGATGGCAGGAGCGGTTGTTTTATTTGGGCTGCTGGGTAAGAAGAAAGGATTACAGAAATCATGACGATCTTTACAGTTGTCTGCTTTCTTGTCTGGATATACCTGTTGTCCGTGTTTACACGCGGAAAGCTATATTTTTATCAGTTTATCTGGGGTAGTGTCGGACTCTTTGTGTTTATGATGATGTGGATCCAGCCCGTGGCGATCCGGCCATTGACTAATCTGGTATGTTCTGCGGCAGGTGTTGCAGGCAGGATGACAGGCTTTTATGAGTCTTACAGTGAATACAGTATGTTATTTGTGCAGCACGGAAGCGAAGCCATTTCTCTGTGTATCGACTATGAATGCTCCGGTATTATCGAGATGATGGCATATGTGTCCATGCTTGCCTTTTTCCGGGTATATGACTGGATGCAGCGCATTATTTTATCTGTGCTTGGATGTATGATGATCTTTTTTGCCAATATCATCCGGTTATTTGTGATTGGTACAACCATTTACTATTTTGGTAATGATGCGTATTACATTGCACATACGATTGTTGGCAGGATTATTTTTTATGCCCTGTCTGTGATACTTTATTATTATATTTTTACAAAATCGCAGATTGTAAAACAGAAGATCGGAGGATTCCATTATGCAAAGAATACTGACACTTCTGTCTAATGAAATTGTTTTCTGGGTATCGTGGATCATTATTCCGCTGATCATGGAAATCGTACCGGCAGTAGCAGGCTTTTTTCTGCTTGTCAAAAAACGTATCCTGTATAAAAAAGATGCGCCGCTCATTTATTATCCGCCGGTCACATTGATCGTTCCGGTGTATAATTCTGCAGACACTCTGTATGTCTGTCTGGATTCGATCAGGAACAGTGATTATCAGCCGGAGCAGCTGGATGTCCTATTGGTCAACAACGGCAGTAAGGACAATTCCTTTGAAATATATACAGCCTATCAGAAGGAGCATCCGCAGATGAACCTGAAATGGATGAATTCCGAGCAGGGAAAATCCAGAGCCTTGAATATGGCACTGTTTCATGCCGAAGGGAAATACATCATCCACATTGATTCGGACGGTATTCTGCATCCGGAGGCACTTTCTAATCTGGTAAAGCGGTTTGAAGCCCATAATGAGCTGCATTGTATGACGGGAACGATCCTGACAAATCCCGAAATGATCAAGGCAGAGAAGAATCCGTTCCGTCGTATATTCCAAAAGACGGAATTTTATGAATATGCACAGGCGTTTCTGGCAGGCCGTAATTTTGAAGCGGAGCTGAACAGCATTTTTACAATGTCAGGTGCGTTTTCCGCGTTCCGGAAATCAACCATATTAAAAACACAGCTATACAATACAGAGACTGTCTGTGAAGATACCCATGTTACTTTTCAGGTGCGGAAGCTTCTCCATCAGAAGATCGCAATCTGTGAAAACGCGGTATTTTTTGTGGATCCGATCGAAAATCTGCAAAAGCTCTGTCTGCAAAGACAACGATGGCAGAGAGGAGAACTGGAAGTTGCCCATATGTTTATGGACAGAGGCAGCGTGGTAAAAGGATTTCTGACCAATTTTATGACAAGAGTCATTATGTTTGACCATACCTTTGCATTTCCGCGTATGATCTGGTATTTTGCACTGATCTGCCTGACCTTTTTGAATTATCCGTTTTCCTTTATTCTGATCTCGCTTGTGCTGATCTATATTTTATATGTATTGTCGGCATTTTTGTATTATCTGAACATTTTATCTTATCTGGGATATGACAAAAAACTGCGCCGCTTTTATGCGGGGAATGTGCTGATTTTGTTATTGCTGCCTTTTTATAATTTTGTGATCTACTGGTTCCGTATGGCGGGTATTTTAAACAGCATTAAAACAACCGGTGCATGGCGTACGCAGACGTGGAAGGAAGAATGGGAGCAGGTAAAGTGCGTTGTTTGTCATGATTTCGCATGGCTGATCTCGTGGCACAAGGGGGTAAAAAAATTAACAAACAAGGAAGAAAAACATGAAGAAAAACAGGAAACTGCGCAGGGCGGACAGTCCGTTTAATTTTATACTGACTTTTGGGACGCTGCTTCTGGGTATTCTTTTTGTCTGGATCATGAAGCTGGAAATGGACACACAGATCGAAACCGGATTAAAAACTTATTTGCAGCAGCAACAGCAGGCTGTCTGCAATATTGTATTGCAGACGGAAGCAGAGCCTGAAGATACCTATCCGGACAGACTGATCGCAAATATAGAAGAAGGATTTGAGACTTCTGCCAGTCAGTTTGTATATATAGAAAAGGCCGGACAGCTTCTGTTTGTCAAAAATACCGCGGAAATGAATGCGGTGGAAGTACAGCAACTTGATCTGACTTCATATATGAAACGGATGGAAAAGAGCAGAGGCACTTACAGAACATCTGTTTTTCAGACGGAAAACGGATACACAGTCGGTGTTTGCGTCAGGGAAGATTATGTGAAAACAATCATGGGATATGATATGATGTATATGCATATTCTGATGTACGGTATCATTGCAGCGGTGTGCTTTGTCATGATCGTTTATTACCTGCAGTATGTCCGGATAAAAGGCAGAAGAAAAATCAACAGGCTGACAGGAGAGCTGCAGCAAAAACAGCTTCTTCTGGAACAGGAAGTGGAAAAGAACAGGCTTGCGGAAAAACAGGCAGGAGAAGCAAAAATGCTTCAGGCGCAGCGGACAGAGAAGGAAGTGCTGGATCTGGAAAGCATTCCGAAAAACCAATATAAATTTAATTTTTACCTGAATGCATCGCATGCGATCTATATTGACGGTACAAGGGGAGAAGTGCATCCGCATACGTGGGAGATCGTGCTGCATGTGGCAAAGATGAGCAGCGGGCTTGTTTTGTTTAATCAGGTAGAGAAAAAGGTAGAGGAATTCCTGCGCCGATATCAGAGCCGGATCATCAATGATTTTGAACCGTTTACAACCATCAATCCGACGCTGGAAAACCTGACGGAATTTTTACTGGACAGCCTGCAGAAGGAGCTGAATCCGTTAGGCTGGATGATTTTTATGATCGAGGTGAGTGAAACGCCTGCAAGAACGTATGTCATGAGTCTGCTGGATTAAAAGACGAAACAAATGTGGGAAGGTATGAAACGGAAAGGGAGGAAACGCATATGAGAATGTATGATCTGATCACGAAAAAGAGAAACGGCGGTGTGCTTTCACCGGAAGAGATCGCTTATATGGTAGAAGGCTATACAAAGGGAGATATTCCGGATTACCAGATGTCTGCCATGATGATGGCAATTTATTTTCAGGGCATGACAAAGGAAGAAACCTTGCAGCTGACTCTTTCCATGGCACATTCCGGTGATATGCTGGATCTGTCCGGTATTGCAGGCGTAAAAGTAGATAAACACAGCACAGGCGGTGTCGGAGATAAGACAAGTCTGGCACTGACACCGATGGTAGCTGCCTGTGGCTGCAAAGTTGCAAAGATGAGTGGCAGAGGACTGGGGCATACGGGCGGAACGATCGATAAGCTGGAAAGCATTCCGGGTTTCCATACGGATATCCCGATCGAAATATTTGAGAAGAACGTCAATGAAATCGGTATTGCGATCATGGGACAGACAAAGGATCTGGCACCGGCGGACAAAAAGCTGTATGCACTCAGAGATGTGACAGCAACGGTCGATCAGATTTCATTGATCGCCAGTTCCATTATGAGTAAAAAGCTGGCATGCGGTGCAGATGCGATCGTACTGGACGTCAAGACCGGAAGCGGTGCTTTCATGAAACAGGAAGCGGATGCGGTCAGTCTGGCAGAAGAAATGACAGAGATCGGAAACGGAGCGGGCAGAAAGACGATCGCGGTCATTACCGATATGGATCAGCCGCTTGGATATGCAGTCGGAAATGCGCTGGAAGTGATAGAGGCAATACAGACACTGAAAGGGGAAGGACCTGCGGATTTTACAAAGCTGTGTCTGACACTGGGCAGTTATATGCTGGTCGCGGGCGGTATCGCAGAGACAAAAGAGCAGGCAGAAGAAATGCTGCAGCAGACGATCACAGATGGCAGCGCACTTGCAAAGCTGGCGGAATTTATCAAAGCACAGGGCGGAGATCCGGCGTATATTTATGATCCGTCCCTGTTTCAGCTGGCAGAAATCCGGGAAGAGATCTGTGCCAAAGAGTCCGGATTTTTACAGAAGATCGTATGTGACGAGGTCGGGATCTGCTCCCTGCTCTTAGGCGGCGGCAGAGAAAAGAAGGAAGATACGATCGATCCGGCTGTCGGTCTTGTCCTGCATAAAAAGAAGGGGGATAAAGTGCAGGCGGGAGAAAGTCTTGCCACGATTTATGCCAATGATCCGGAAAAGCTTTTGCAGGCAAAGGAGCGGTTTTTACAGGCGATCACGATCGGTGAAGAAAAGCCTGCGGAAAGCATGTTGATCAAACAGGTGATCTCATAGGTTCTTTCTGCAGAAATACCGCATATAATGCAGTATGAAAAGATCAAAATTACTCAAGCAGACAAAAGAACAGATTTCCGATACGCTGCGCCTGCCAAAGGATCTGGCAAAGGGAGAGGCACTTGTCAGCATCACAGGACAGGAAGAAGCGTTTATAGAAAATTATAAAGGGATTCTGGAGTGTACGGATGAATCCGTGGTCATTGCCACGGGCAGATGCAGGATCCGGTTTCAGGGAAAGCATCTCCATGTGGAATATTATACAAATGAGGAAATGAAGATAGAAGGTATGATACAAAAAATCCTGTTTTTATAGAGAGGTCAGTATGCTGAATATCATTCGTTTTCTGCGCGGCTTTGTGCGGATCCGCGTGACAGGCTTTGCCCCGGAACGCTTTCTCAATCTGTGTAGTGTGCATGATATCGAGCTTTGGGATATCTCGGTATCGGAAAACAGATATGAAATGAATCTGTATGTTTCGGATTATTTCAAATTGAAACCCATTGTACATAAAACGAGAACAAAGGTGGTCCTGCTTTCCAAAAGCGGACTGCCTTTTTTTGCCCGCAGGTGGAAAAAAAGAAGGATTTTCCTGCTGGGCTGTCTGTGCTGTCTGCTCAGTCTGTATCTTGTTTCGCAGTTTTTATGGGACATTGAGCTCACAGGCGGAAGCAGACTGACAAAAGAAATGCTGCTGCAGTTTCTACAGGAGGAAAATGTGTATTATGGTACTTATACCGGGCAGGTGGATATCGATGCGGTTGAGAAAAAGCTGCGGGATACATATCCGTTCCTGACGTGGGTTTCTTTGCGTGTGCAGGGAACGCGGCTGTATGTCAGTGTCAGGGAAAATGACCAGCTTCTGCTACAGGAGGAAACGGAACAGAGACCGTGCGATCTGATCGCAACAATGGACGGCGAGGTAGAATCGATTGTGACAAGGGCGGGGATTCCACTTGTCAAAGCAGGTGATACGGTCAAAAAAGGTGACTGTCTGGTACAGGGAGAAATACCTGTTTATAATGACGATGAAACGCTGAAGGAGACCATGTATGTCCATGCGGATGCGGATATCTGTATCAGGGCGTCTATTTCCTACAAAAGAAATCTCCCCTTTGCATATGAAAAGAAAGTGTATACAGGGGAGCAGAAGAAAGTCTGGTATGCGAGGATTTATACAAAGAGTTTTTCGCTTGGGATGCTTCCTTCGTATGAAAAATATGATATCGTAACGGATCTGAATCAGGCTGGGATCGGTGATTTTTATCTGCCTCTGTATTACGGTACGATCACCTGTAATGCGTATACATTGGAAAACTTAATTTATGACGAAACAACGGCAAAGGCACTTTTGCAGCTGCAATTTGAAAAATTTTGCCAAACTTTACAACAAAAAGGTATTCAAATTGTAGAAAATGATGTTAAAATAAAAAAGTATCAAAAAGGTATGAAGGCGGAGGGCAGTATCAGGATCCGCATCATGGACGGAGAGGAAAGAAAAATTGAGTGATTTCAGCATAGAGCTTGATCTGGATATGGACAGTCTGCAGAGCATTTTCGGGCAGCATGACAGCTATATCGCAAAGATCGAGAAGCAGCTTCATGTGACGGTGGTCAACAGGGACGGCAGTGCAAAGATCATCGGAGAAGAAAGAAATGCGCAGCGTGCGGCGGAGCTGATAGAGGAACTGGCACGGTCAATCCACAGGGGAACGGATCTGGAGGAGCAGCGGGTAGATTATGTCCTGCAGCTTGCACAGGAGGAAGAGAATGTATCTCTGCAGGATATGGACAGCATGTGCATCTGCCATACGGTGGCAGGCAAGCCTGTAAAGCCGAAAACGATCGGTCAGCAGCAGTATGTGCAGGCGATGAAGGATCATATGATCGTATTCGGACTCGGACCTGCAGGAACGGGAAAGACATATCTTGCCATGGCAATGGCGATCACAGCTTTTAAAAACAATGAAGTAGAGAGGATCATCCTGACAAGACCTGCCATTGAAGCGGGCGAAAAGCTTGGCTTTTTACCCGGCGATCTGCAGAGTAAGGTAGATCCGTATTTAAGACCGCTTTATGATGCCCTGTATCAGATCATGGGAGCAGAGAGCTTTCAGAAAAATATGGAAAAAGGTGCCATTGAGGTAGCACCGCTTGCTTATATGCGCGGACGTACGCTGGATAATGCCTATGTGATCTTAGATGAGGCGCAGAATACGACAGAAGCGCAGATGAAAATGTTCCTGACGAGAATCGGTTTCGGTTCCCGGGTTGTTGTGACGGGCGATCTTTCCCAGAAGGATCTGGCTGCTACGACAAGGAGCGGTCTGGAGGTTGCAGTGCGTGTTTTATCGAAGGTAGAAGACATTGCATTCTGCAATCTGACCAGTAAGGATGTTGTCAGACATCCGCTTGTACAAAAAATCGTAAAGGCTTATGAGGACTATGAAAAGAAAGCAACCAAAACAGCCGGAAAGAAATACCGTGAAAAAGGAAGGCTTGACAGAAACGCTAAACGTTAAGACGATTCTGCTTTCTCTGCTCATGCTGCTTCTTCCACCGGGAGAGCTTTTTCTGTTTTATTTTATGAAAGACACGGATACGGGCAGCTTCCTGACAGGATTTATCACATTGGGAATGCTTCTGCTTGTGTTTGTTTTTGTGTTTCTGACGGGGTTATATCAAAAAACATTTTTATACAATAACGGTGCACATCCGGAAAGACTTCTGGGTGTATATGTGCTGGGGCTTCTGCTTGTGGCAGTCAACTCGTTTCTGCCGTGCCAGCTCTGGCTGTTTCTGCCGCTTGCCGTGATGCTCATGCTTGCATCCGGGCCTCAGACAGGGATAGGCGCTTATCTGATCCTGTTATATCTGCAGGAGCTGATCAGTCAGCCCGATCCGGTTGTATTTGTCAGCTTTGCACTGATCGGTATGATGGGGATGGTTTTATTCAGTCATCTGGATACGACCTTTTTATTTGGTGTGCCCCTATTTACAGCGCTTCTGTTTACCTGTCTGGCACTTCTTTGCATGGATTTTGCACAGCAGGGTACGATCACTTTTGAAAATGTCCTGTATACGGCGATCAATCTGTTTGTCAGCTTTATCATCCTGACACTGGTGCTGAAATATCTGAGTCTGCATATATTGCATAAAAACAGAGATAAATATCAGGAAATGAACGATCCGGAATATGTGCTTTTGACAGATCTGAAGCAATATTCCAAGAAGGCATATTATCATGCGGTGCATACGGCTTATTTCTGCGAGAAGATCGCCAGAAAGATCGGTGCGGATGAAATGCTTGCAAAAGCAGGCGGCTATTATCATAAGATCGGGCGGATGCGCGGAGAAGGAAATCTGAAAAATGCACTGGCGATCGCAAGGGAATATCATTTTCCGCCGGAGCTTGTACAGCTTCTGAAGGAATATGGCGGTAAAAATACGTCGCTTGTTTCCAGAGAGGCAGCAATCGTCCTTTTGGCGGATGCAATGGTATCGTCTGTCATGTTCTTATTTGAAAAGAATCCGCGTGCGGAGCTGAATTATGAACAGATCGCAGGCGTGGTTTTTAAAAAGCAGATAGAAAGCGGCATTCTGGATCATTGCAGTCTGACGATCAGTCAGCTGAATGAGATACATAAGATATTTGTGGAGGAAACCTTATATTATGACTTTTTGCGTTGAAAATGAAATAGAGGCAGACTTTCCGTTTGATATGGAAGCAGTGGCAGAGCAGGTGATCCGTAAGGTGCTGGAGGCGGAGAAGTGTCCGTATGAAGTAGAAGTCAATCTGCTGATCACGGATGCGGAAGGGATCAGGACGTACAACCGGGAGTACAGGGAGATCGACAGGGAAACAGATGTCCTTTCCTTTCCGGGTGTGGACTATGAAAGCCCGTCAGATTTTTCGCTGGTACAGGAAGATGAGAGCATGTATCTGAATCCGGATACAGAGGAACTGGTGCTCGGAGATATTGTGATCTGCGCTGCGCGTGTTTTCTCGCAGGCAGAAGAATACGGACATACACCGCTTCGGGAGTTTGCATTTCTGGTGACACACAGCATGCTGCATCTTCTTGGGTACGATCATATGGAGCCTGAGGAAGAAAAAGTGATGTTTGCCAGACAGGAAGAAATACTGAAAGAGCTCGGAATAACGAGATAAAAGAGGAACGATTATGGACGGAAGAAAAAGACGTGCAAATTATATGAAACAGGGCGGCCTGAAAATGTATGCACCCTGGGTGATCTGGCTGATCGCATTTGTGAAGATGATCTATCTGTATGCACAGATCGGACAGAAAGGAATTACCTTTTATGCAGCAGCACTTTTTACATTTTTATTTATATATGTGCTGACTGCAGCAGTCATTCCGGATGTATTGGGCAGAATGGTCTATTTTCAGAAGAGCAGGGACTGCAGCAAAAACGCACACAGACTGTATCACACAGTTATGATCCTGACACTGCTTGTTCTACTGCTTTTTTGCGTTCCGGGATTTTTGCTGGCTGAGCCGTTTTCCAAAGCACTCTTTGGAACTGTGCAGTATGCATTTCCGCTGCAGGTTGGTCTGATCGCTGTATTTTTCCTGACGCTGCAGCAGTGCATGAAGGGTTATCTGGAAGGCAGCAGCATTCCGCTGCCGGGCAGTCTGTCAGGCATTGTGACAGCACTGATCAGCCTGCTTGCGACGATCTGCCTGAAGAACGTATGCAGCGGTGCGGGAACAAGAGCAGCCGCCGTCTTCAGACAGGAGGATTATTATTATGCCTATGCAGCAGTCTGCGGAATCGGGGGACTGGCAGTCGGCGCATTTTTAGGATTTTTATTTCTGTTGTTTGTCATGCTGCTGCTCCGCAGAACGATCCGCGCAGAGCTGAATGCAGATGAAACACGCAGTCCGGAGAGCAGAAAGAATCTGCTGTCAGATTATATCCTGTTATATCTGCCGCAGATGCTTCATGAGCTTTTATTTTCCGCACTGGCATTTGGCTGTATGGTATATGCATTTCACAAAGGAGATGTGACAATGCCGCTTGTCCTGCCGGTATTTATGCTTTATATGCCTGTTGTATTGTATGCACAGCAGCTTTCCGGTTATCTGGCAAGACAACTGCGTGTGATACTGAAAAAACAGGATTATCAGCATGCACGGGAGCGTATGGCTGTGATGGGAAAGATCCTTTTTTATCTGATCCTGCCTGTCTGTGCTTTTTTGCTGGCACAGGCAAATGTAGTCAGCGCGGTCTTTTTTGATGAAAATAAAGAACTGACACAGCTTTTGCAGACAGGCTGTATCGCAGTGGTTTTTCTGGCACTTGCGATCTGTGCAAGGAAGCTCCTTTCTGCTATGCAGCGGCAGTTTTTCTGTAATGGACTGACTATAGCCGCACTGCTTGCAGGTTATTGGTTTTTTACATTGTTATTTGGTTCGGGGCAGCACGCGGGAAATGCATTTCTGCAGGCAGTCTTTTTAACCGCCTTATGCCTGTCGCTGGCAGAATTTGCAATGATCGGCAAAAGAGTGCGGTTTCGGGCAGATCTTTTGCGGATGATCGTCTTTCCGCTTATTTCCGCAGTATTGACGGGAGCAGTTGCCTTTTTGATGCAGATGCTGCTGCTCAAGAGCCTTGGTGGTATTATGACATTGCTGCTTTCCATGGTGATCTGTTACCTGCTGTATCAGGTGCTGATCATTTTTCTGGGTGTGTTCCAGAAGCATGAATGGAGGCAGATCCCGTTTGGCAGTCTGCCGGAGCTTCTGGCAAGAAAGCTGGGACGCTGATACCTGATGTATAAGATGAAAAAACTGGGAAATACTGATAAAAAAGGAGAGTCTTATGAAACTTTTTTATCGAATCAGTATTTTCATCAATATCGTCTTTGCCTGTTATATACTGGTAAAGGGAAGTGAGCTTCTGACAAAAGACCTGATCGGGGCAAAGGATGTCAGAAATGCGCAGCAAAGCTATTATAAAAAGCAGTCGGCGGATCTGGAAAAACTGGATGATACGCTGTTTGGAGAAGAAACAGGCAGTGTGGATGAAAACAGTGTTCCGACGGATGGCGTGGTGCAGGAAGGCACAGCACCGGATGTGGATGAAAAAACAGCGCAGGCTGCGGCAAGTATGCAGACGCTGACCTGTGATACAGAATATGAAGTGACCGTTTATGATGAAACACAGCAGACAGAAAATAGCAGGATGGAAACATTACCGGCTTCTTTTATCGGAAAAGACCGCAGGCAGGTCGAAAAGCTGATCGAGGATTATGAGAAGAGCCCTTCTCTGAAGGATCAGGAGGAAGGCTTTGTGTCCATGTCGCTGGAGTCTTTTTCAACGGAAAAGATCAGTGTCAGAAAGGTCATTGCAACTTCGCTATATTATGCGTGTATTGTGGCGGAGGATGGCTATCTGACTGTGTATGACGGCAATCGCAGGCAGGTGATCCTGTATACGGATATCCCGGTATTTTCTCTGCCACAGGCTATGCAGGAAGAAGTCATGGACGGAAAATACATTCAGACAGAGGAAGAACTCTACAATCTGCTGGAATCGTATTCCAGTTAATGTGGTTTCATAAGGAAATGGACAGGAACCTGTGACGGAATCCGGTAAAACGGATGGGTCAGAAATGAATAGCAGACAGGATAAAAACAGAATTTGGGGAACAGGCTGATATATGAGAAAAAAGGTTGGAATTATCGGCGGCGGTGCATCGGGCATGATGGCAGCGGTTACAGCGACCGGAGCTGCAGATGTGACTATATTGGAACATACCGCGCGGATCGGTAAGAAAATATTGTCTACCGGAAACGGTAAGTGCAATTATACAAACAGAACACTGTCGAAGGATGATTATTACTGCGATCATCCTTCTTTTGTGGCGCATGCCCTCTCACAGTTTGACGATCAGGCTGCGAGCGCTTTTTTTGCAGCGCATGGGATGCTCACAAGTGAAAAAAGGGACGGGTATTGCTATCCTTATACCGGACAGGCTACCACCGTTTTGAATGTGCTGCGGATGCTGTTGGAAGAAAAGGGCGTGACCGTTAAGACAGAACAGAAAATAGAAGGTGTTACAGCCGGAAAGGATGGGTTTATTGTAAAAACGAGGACGGAACGATACCGGTTTGATAAGCTGATCCTTGCCTGCGGCGGAAATGCAGCGCCGCAGACAGGATCGGACGGAAGCGGCTATGCACTTGCAAAAAGCCTTGGACATACACTGCGCAGACCGTATCCGGCTCTGACCTATTTGCTGACAAAGGATCCGGCGTGTAAGGAGCTGGCGGGTGTCAGGGCAAATGCCTTGCTGACACTGTATGTGGACGGAGAAAAGGTGCAGACGGAAGAAGGAGAGCTGCAGCTTAATAAAGATTCTCTTTCCGGAATTCCGGTATTTCAGTTAAGCCACAGGGCAGTACAGGCACTGGCGGCGAAAAAAAAGACAACAATTTCTGTGGATTTTCTGCCGCAGATTGGAGAAGAAGAACTGTTGCATATGCTGACAGAGCTGCAAAAGCAGTATGGAAAGCAGCCGGTCGAAGAAGTGCTTGCACTTTTTCTAAACAAGAAGATCTGTGGTGCGCTGCTGCACAGAATTTCGTTACCTTTTCAACAGGAAATGCAAACGGTTAGCGATAAACAACTCAAAAAGCTGGCAAAGCTATGCAGGCACTTTGTGTTTGAAATGAGTGGCTATCCGGGATTTGATAAGGCACAGGTAACAATGGGCGGTGTCCCGGTTTCGGAAATCGATGACACGATGCAGTCCGGAAAAGTCAGGAATCTTTATTTCGCGGGAGAGATCATAGACGTGGATGGCAGATGCGGCGGCTATAACCTGCAGTGGGCATGGACGAGCGGCTATATTGCAGGGCTGCATTGCTGCGATTAAGGAGAAAGCGCATCAGAAAATAGAAAGACAGAAAGGGAAGATCGTAAGATGATCAGGATCAACCAGTGCAAGGTAAGTGTCCCTTATACCATGCAGGATGTAGAAAAGAAAGTAAGTCAGATCCTGCATTGCAAGAGTGAGGACATTCAAAAAATACATATTGTGAAGGAATCTCTGGATGCCAGAAAAAAGCCCGCGCTTTTTTATTCATTGGTTTTAGATGTGGCTTGCAGAGCGGAAGAAAAGCTGCTTCGAAACACGAAAAGTAAGGATGTGCAGCCTGCGCCGGAGAAGAAATATCGGTTTCCGGTAACTGCAGGACATATCTGTTCGGAAAGACCGGTCATTATCGGCGCAGGGCCTGCAGGTCTGGTGTGCGCCTACTATCTGGCAAAAGCAGGTCGTCGCCCTATCGTCTTAGAGCGTGGCAGAAGCGTAGAGCAGAGAAAAGCAGATATTGACAGGTTCTGGGAAACGGGTGTTTTGGATACCACATCCAATGTACAGTTTGGAGAAGGCGGTGCAGGTACGTTCTCGGACGGAAAGCTGAATACGCTGATCAAGGACAAATACGGACGATGCAGAGAAGTACTTTCCCTATTTGTAAAAATGGGAGCACCGGCGGATATTTTATATAAGCAGAAGCCCCATGTCGGAACAGATCTTCTGATGGACATGGTGAAGAACCTGCGGCTGGCGATCATAGAGCTTGGCGGTGAGGTACGGTTTGAAAGTCAGGTCACAGGACTGATATTATGCAAGCAGCCGGAAAAGGCCGGGATCAGAGAGGGCACGCAGGCTGTAAAAGGCGTAATCGTGAATGATGCGGAAAAAATAATGTCAGATCATATTGTACTGGCGATCGGACACAGCGCAAGGGATACATTTGAGATGCTGGCAAAGACCCCGCTTACAATGCTGCCAAAGGATTTTGCGGTTGGTTACCGTGTGCAGCATTTTCAGGAGCAAATCGATGAAAGCCAGTACGGAAAACAGGATGAAACATGCAGAGAGGCTCTTGGGGCAGCCAGCTATAAGCTGACAGCGCAGACGAAAGACGGAAGAGGCGTTTATTCCTTCTGTATGTGCCCGGGCGGCTATGTGGTCAATGCTTCCAGTGAAAAGGGACGTCTGGCGGTCAATGGCATGAGCTATCATGACAGAGGAAGCGGTGTCGCTAATGCAGCGATCATCATGACGGTCACAAAAGAAGATTTTCCGGATCAGAGCCCGCTGGGCGGTGTAGCATTCCAGAGAGAGCTGGAGGAAAGAGCCTTTCAGCTTGCGGACGGGAAAATCCCGGTGCAGAGTCTTGGAGATTTTAAAAGACATGAAGAACGTTTGACAGAGCATAATGCGGTTCTTATGAAAAACGGATCAGACTGCGGGAATATAGAACAAAATATAGATGTGGGAGATTTCCCTGTCCGCATCAAAGGACAGTGGGCATTTGCCAATACGAGGAGCATTTTACCGGAAAAGCTCAACGAAGCATTTCTGGAAGGCATGGAGCAGTTTGGCAGAAAGATCAAAGGATTTGACGCAGATGATACGATGATTGCAGGGATTGAAAGCAGAACTTCGTCTCCTGTGCGGATCGTCCGGGATGAAGAAGGCGTATCTTCACTGAAAGGGCTCTATCCTTGCGGCGAAGGCGCAGGTTACGCAGGTGGTATTACAAGTGCTGCCATGGACGGACTTCTGGCGGCGGAGCGAATTGCAGTCAGTATGACCTGATCGCAGAATCTTAGCCAGCCGGATCCGGCAGATATGATATAGTAGTCGGGAAATGAAATAGTCAGAAAAAGGAGCAGAAATAAATACAATGGGAACTTTACGGGAAGAAATCAAGGATAAAAAGAGAATCGTTATCAAGATCGGTTCCTCTTCTCTGCAGCATAAGGAGACGGGCGGACTGGATTATACAAAACTGGATGTTCTGGTGCGGGAGCTTTGCAATATTGCCAATCAGGGTAAGGAAGTGGTACTTGTTTCCAGTGGTGCCATTGCAGTCGGCAAAAGGGCAGTACATATCGGCAAAGAAGACAATCCGATCGCTGTGAAGCAGGCGTGTGCTGCCATCGGACAGGCACGTCTTATGATGACCTATCAGAAGCTTTTTGCAGAATACAACCATGTGGCTGCACAGGTTCTGATGACGAAAAATACGATCGCAGAGCCGCTGAACCGCTTCAATGCCAAAAATACATTTTCAGAGCTCTTAAAGCTTGGCGCAATACCGATCGTTAATGAAAACGATACGGTTTCCACTTTCGAGATCGAGTTCGGTGATAATGATACGCTGTCAGCTATCGTAGCAGCACTGATCGATGCAGACCTTCTGATCCTGCTTTCCGATATCGATGGCTTATACACAGATGATCCGAATAAAAATCCGGATGCGGAATTTATCAGTGTTGTGGATCATCTGGACGATTCTATTATGGGAATGGGAAAAGGAACAAGCTCAAGTGTCGGAACCGGCGGTATGGGCACGAAGCTTTCCGCTGCCAGAATTGCAACCAGCTCCGGTGCAGACATGATCATTGCCAATGCGGCAGATGTCCGGATCATCCACCGCATCATGGACGGCAGAGAATACGGTACGTTATTTAAGGCGCATAAGAGCGAAGAATTTGATCTGGTGACGTTTATTGAGAATATGTAATGTTTCTCGTTTCTCGCTTTATACCACAAATGCCATTGAAGGATTCAACCGCCAGCTCCGGAAAGTGACCAAAAGCAAGACGGTTTTTCCGTCGGATGACAGCCTTTTGAAAATGCTGTATCTGGCAACCATGGATATCACGAAAAAATGGACCGGACACAGGCAGGACTGGGGACAGATCCATTCCCAGCTTGAAATTTATTTTGAAGAACGTCTGGCAGGACGGAACCTGTAAAACAGTCAATTTTAAGCAGGTTTTATTGACATGCCTAAAAACTACTGTATAATGCAGATATGGGCAGAATCCGGAAAATCGGCTCTGCCCATTTGTAACTATTCACAAATCTTATATCAGTTTTTAACGTTTACACAAAACTTGAAACGGTCTCAAGGCTTGTGAATAAGCTTTCCGCCTTGCTTTTATATATAACAGCGAAATGATTGCATGTCAAGAACACAGGTCTGTTTCCCTGTGTTTCATGGCATTATTCCGGAAGACGTCCCTCGTACATGATACTCAGTTCTCCATATACCTGCGCCCAGTTTCGAATCGTTGTAGTCCATTTCTTGGTAGCTTCAAAGGTGGACAGATACGAGTATTGTATTCAGCAGTTTGCAGCATACGAAGGTGTTAAAGGTGGCGAGTTCTATACTCCTGCAAGTATCGTTAAAACAATCGTTGCCATTTTGAAACCATTCAAAAACTGTCGTGTATATGACCCATGTTGTGGTTCTGGTGGTATGCTTGTTCAGAGTGCAAAGTTTATTCAGGCACATAGTGGTAAGCGTGGCGAAATTGCAGTTTATGGTCAGGAGTCTAACGCTGATACTTGGAAGATGGCAAAAATGAATATGGCTATTCGTGGTATCGATGCGGATTTTGGACCTTATCAGGCAGATACATTTTTCAATGATTTACATAAAACACTTAAAGCTGATTTTATTATGGCAAATCCACCATTCAATCTTTCTAACTGGGGACAAGATAAGCTAAAAGACGATGTTAGATGGAAATACGGAACTCCGCCAGCAGGAAATGCCAACTATGCGTGGATTCAGCATATGATACATCATCTTGCACCGAATGGAAAAATTGGTCTTGTACTTGCTAGATATGTTTGATGACAGAATCGAAATATATTCACCGGGTGGAATGGTAAGCGGAATATCTCTAGAAGGAAAAGATTTATTAAAAATTCCATCAAAGCGAAGAAATCCGATATTAGCTGATATATTCAGTCGTTTGAAATACATGGAGCGTAGAGGCAGTGGGTTTAAGAAAATATTGGCAGACTACGAGGGACAAGTTGAATTTAATGAGTCTAAGATGCCAGTCTTTGATGCAGATAATGATGATTTTACATTGACTTTGTATAATCTGAATTATGGCACTAATTATGCAACACAGGTGAAGCAAAATGGTACTCAAGGTGATACCCAAGATGATACTCGAGATGATACTCAAGGTGATACCCAAGATGATACTCAAGAAAAAATAATAAAAATGATAGAGGAAAATCCACGAGTATCAACATCTGATATGGCAAAAAGATTGGGAATTGGCATTGCAACAGTAAAGCGTAAAATTAAGAAAATGCCGAATATATCATATGTGGGAAGTGGTTACAGTGGTCACTGGGAAATCAAATAGGTTTTTGAAAATAATGAATCCGCTTATTATTGCTATAAGGCAATAGGCTTTGAAGATGTACCTCAGGATGAAATAGAAGAGTATAATGTAATGGGGGAAGAATGGGATTGCCTCGAATTGGAAATAAAACTATAAGGTTAATATACCCCAGGGGATATGAGATAATATCTCCTAGGGTATACTTATAAATGACTAATTATTTATACCATTTCATCAATATTGCTTCATAGCAAATATCCAGCACA
>OGFF01000219.1_pt1 | contig 86231 bp, 65 predicted proteins | sample 1570751 | NCBI WGS metagenome assembly OGFF01 (sample SAMEA2581951, study PRJEB24529) | metagenome | biome: Human gut stool | place: China | collected 2011 | reverse complement strand
TTATTATATCGTAAATTGTTTTATAATGCAAGCGGTATAGTTGTATTAACGAAAAAAATCGCATACGCAAAGCGATAAATTCCGAAAAGTTCGGGAAGGGTACCCTTCTTTTCGTCTTCGACGAAAAGATACCTTTAACGGCTGAAAAATAAAAACTCAATATGGAGGGAAATTATGAGAAAGAGATCAATGCTCGTAACGTTGATGATCTGCATGCTCGTATCGCTGTGCGCGCTCGTTGCGTGCGGCAACACGAGCAAACCTAAACATTCGCATAAGTACATCGAAGTAGACGAAGTCGCTTCGACGTGCGTTACGCCGGGGACGAAAGCCCATTACAAGTGCGAAGGTTGCGATAAGTTGTTCGTTAAAAACGGGGATAAATACGAAGAAACCACCGCCGACGAACTCGCGCTTCCGCTCGCGGCGCATACCTTTAACGGAATAAGCGTAAAGACGAATCCGACGAAAACCGTCTACACGGCGTTTGAAGAATTCGACCTTACGGGCATCGAAGTCGTGAAAACTTGTTCCGTAACGGGTTGCAACGGCGAAGCGGTGAACGCAGGCGACGTTACTTTTGCTTACGCGAAAGACGGGGCGGATAAACTTACCGCGGATATGACGAAAGTCGTTATAAAAGCGGCGGGCTACGAAACCGATTTCGCGGTAACGGTAAACAAAATAGAAGTGCAATTGCCGACTGCTAAGAGCAAGGCGTACACCGGCTCGGCTCTGACGGCAGACGTGGCGGCAAGCGATTTGTACGCCGTAACCGAAAATAACGGCGGAACGAACGTAGGCAAATACGACGTTAAGTTGACGCTTACCGATTCGGTAAACTACGCGTTTGCAGGCGTCGAAGGCGCTGTTGCCACGCTTGAATTCGAAATAACCAAAGCAGACAACGAAATAACCATGCCGGGCAGCATAGCGGATATTAACTGCTGCGGCGAACCGACTATCGGAGCGACCGCGAAAGACGGCGCGACCGTAACTTACGTTTACTCTACCGCCGAAGACGGCGAATACGGCGACAAACCCGAAGGCGGTTTCGTTGCGGGTACTTATTACGTAAAGGCGGTAGCAGCCGATACGGCTAACTTAAACGGCGTAACTTCGCCGGCGATGAGTTTCAATGTCGCGCACAAACTTAACGGCTGGAACACCGAAAACGCCGAAACCGATACGGGCGTTTGCGTTTGCGGAGCCGCTCTTCAGAATTATACGTTTAATAAGGTTATTACCGATAAACGTCAGGACGTATTACTTGAATCTTCCGAAAACAGACTTACGCTCGGCGGAATATCCGACTATAAGGCGGTTAAGAGCGTAAAGTACGGCGAACTTTCTTTCGGCGATAATAAAGACGCGCTCGTTATACCCGAAGGCGTAAACGACGTGGCACACGGCGAACAATATCTTACGGTAGTCGTTACCGATAACTACGATTTAGACCATACGATTCAGGTTCCCGTAACGCTTGTAACGAAAAGTATTACGAATTTTACCGACCTCGTAAATTGCGTAACTTATAAGGAAGAAAGAGGAACTACTGCGGAAGGCGAAGATAAATACAATGCGGGCAAATACTTCATACTCGCTAACGATTTCGACGCCGATCCCACTTACGGAGCGTCCGGTATACAATGGGCAAACGCAGGCAGAGGTTTTGCGGGAACGCTCGACGGAAGATATCACACCATAACGGGCGGAGAGATGTTCGGCGGCGGCTTGTTCGGCTCTATCGAAAGCGGAACGGTTAAAAATATCAAGTTTGCCGACGTTAAAGCAGTCGGCGCGAACCGCGTTCTTATCGCGGGCACTCTGTTTAACGCAACGCTTGAAAACGTCGAAATTTATATAACGGACAAAAAAGTTTGCGAATCGGGTTACTTCTTCGGTATTCTCGCTTCGCACCCCGTAAACAACGTAACTTTGACTAACGTCAAAATAGACGCTGCGGGTTCGACTTTCCCCTGGATCGGCGGACATCATCCGAGCAACAACGCAGATCCTGCCAAGTGGCATTGCACCGACGTCGAAATTATAGCCGATTCGGTAGGTTGCTTCGCTTCAGGCAATGAGGGTAAACTTTACCTCGATCAGGTCGACGGCTTAACTTATAAACTCAGCGGCAGCATTGATACTACGAAAGATTCCGGCGTCGAATCTATCGACCCCAAGCAGTTCGGCGATTCGTTCGAATGGACTTATACGTTTGCGGAACCCTGGACGAGATACACTTCTTTGAAGTCGGTAACCGTAAACGGCGTAGATATGACCGACGCGGCAAGTTTATTGACCAACACTCTCGTTTTCGAAGATCTTACTCAATTCGTTACGGAAGATATGTACAATAAAGCCGCTACGTTCGTAGTTGAATTTGCGGTTAAAGAAGGCAGCAGCGTAAAAGTCGCTTTAACCGTAAACGTACTTGACGTAAACGAACAGAAAACGTTTAATAAGTCGCAAGACGTTATATTGAAAGATTCGACGGGCGAAAAGACTTCGTTCACTCCTGATCTCGGCGAAGACCCGGATCTTGCGGGCGGCACGATTACGGGCGCGACTTTCAACGAAGAAAAACTCACCGTCGAAAACGGAGCGATAACTATCTCCGATTCTATGAAAAACGGCGCGCACGGCGCGAACTCCATGATCGTTTTTGTGACGAAAGGCAGCACGAAGTATACGATAACCGTTCCGATCACCATCGTAACCGAAAGTATATCGACGTTTGACAATCTCGTTGCTAACGTAACTTACAAGACGGGTTATGCCGCAAAATATCAGGATGGTAAATATTTCATACTCGAAAACGATATAAACGTAAATTCGTATAATACCGACAGCGCGCAAACATGGCTATCGGGTTTTGCCGGTACGTTAGACGGAAGAGATCACAGCCTTATCGGCGGAAGTATGTACGGTGGCGGTTTATTCGGCGTACTGAACGGCGCGACTATTAAAAACATTAAGTTCACGGGTGTTCAAGCCGGTGGGGCGGGCGGTAACAGGGTTTTATTTGCCCAACATATAACGTCGGCGACGATTTCTAACGTTAAGATTTATATAACTTCGAACACAGATATGCTTAATCAGCAATATCCGAATAGCGTTATCGCAAGAGGACACGTTCAAAATTTAACAATTTCCGACGTCCTTATCGATGCAACAGGTTCTAAATTACCGTATGTTTTCGGTCAAGGCAGCGTTACCGCTAATATTAAGGCGTCGAACGTTACCATAAAAGCAGACGTACTTGAATGTTTGTTAAAAGACGCTACGGGAACGATAAATTCTATCGACGGTATCACCGTTGAATTGACGGCGAAAGCGTAACGGAACGGATAAAAGTTAAAACGACAATCGGGCGGAAGACTATGCCTTTTCGCCCGAAAGTCTATTTATAAAAAATTTTATAAGCAGGTAAATTATGAAGAGAAACAAAACGAAATTTTTAGCGCTCGGCCTGGCTGCCGTTCTTTCGGTAGGCGTGGCTGCGGGCTGCGGAAACGGCAATATCGGCAAAGACGAAGATACTTCTAAAATCACGCAGATATCTTTCCGTCAATGGGGCGGAACCGCTTCTTCCACCGATTGGCTTCAACAGGCGGCGGATCGTTTTGCCGCCGAAAAAGCGAACGAGCCTTACGAAAGCGGCAAAAAGGGCGTAAAGGTAGAAATTTCTACCAATAAAGACTCGGATTATACGAGCAGTATTCCCGATTACGATATTCTTATGGACGAGAACTCCGCCAATATCTACGATATGCAAACGCGCGGATACCTTGCGGATATAGACGACATCGTAAAGGGATTGCAGAGCAAAATAGAGCCGCAACTTCTGCCTAAACTCAAAGGCGCGGACGGCAAATATTACGGACTTCCGCATTATTCTTACGACGTAAGCATTTCGTATAACGTAGACCTTTTCAAGACGGAGAATCTCTATATTGCGGCTCCCGGCGAAGAAAGCGTCGTAAATTATAAGAGTTCGCTTTTGCCGGGTTCTTCGGCGGGCGTAAATTTCGTTTTTAACGAAAATACGAAAAAATCGTGCGGGCCTAACGGTATCCCGAACGACTACGACGACGGGCTTCCGTCTTCGCTCGAAGAATTTATCGTTCTCTGCGATTATATCAAAAACAAAAAGCAGATCAATCCGTTCGCGATAAGCGATATTACGGGCGGAGCGAACTACGCGTTTATGCTTATCGAATCGCTCTGGGCGGGTATGGTCGGCACCGACGCGATGAAGGCGACCACCTGCAACTTCACCGACGCGGAAGTCGAAGTTGTTAAAGAGGGCGCGCTGTCTTACGACGGAACTCTCCTTAACACGGGTATTAAAATGCCGCAGACCGAAACGGTTGTGTTAAGCGACGGTAACGGTTACAGAATGTACGATATGTCCGCCCGTTATTACGCGCTGTCTTTCCTCGAACTCGCCAAAAACAAAGGTTGGTTCAAAAATCAGCAGATGACCAACACCAAAGCGCAGGAATTTTTCGTTCTCGGCAATTACAACGCAAACGATAACGACAGATGCGCTATGCTCGTCGATTCGACGTTCTGGTACGGCGAATCGGTCAGCGGCGGAACGCTCACTAAATATAAATCGTTGTCGGGCGGCAAAGAGGCGAACGTAAGCATGATGCCCATGCCCGTACAACTTACCGGTCAGGTTACCGAAGGCAACGGTAAAAAACCCACGGTTATCGATACCAGCGCGACCGTTTTCGTAAACAAGCGCGTCGAGAAAAACGAAGGACTTTTCCGCGCCGTAAAAGAATTCATCGAATTTTTGTACAGCGACGCCGAACTCAAAGCCTTTACCGAAACGAGTAAACTTACCATGAACTTAAAATACGATTACGATAAGTCTTCGCTCGGCAACTTTTACGCGGGCGTACTCGAAATCGAAAAGGCGGCGGGCGATAAAGTCTACGCGGCTTCGGATAATATAAAGTACTCTAAAAACCGTTCTTCCTTCTCGCTTATCTGGGGCGGTAAACTCAACTACTTCGGCAGTTATCATAACGGCTCTTACGCCGCGCTTATGGGTGGAGAAACCGCCGCGAGTATCTTTACGCAGACGAGAAGAGCAAAAGTCGCGGATTGGGAATCGTTAGGTTAAAAACAAATGACTACTAAAACGGATATAAAAAGACCTTTATTCGGAATGACGCGCGGAAGGCGTAAAAAACTCGGATTTTATCTGTTGTTTATCGCCTTTCCGCTTCTCCACTACCTCGTTTTCTACGTGTATATCAACTTCAACTCCTTTATTTTGGCGTTCAAAGATTATTACGTAGACGACGTTACCAAAACTCTTACGTACAAAAACGCGGGTTTTGCCAACTTCGTCGAGGGCTGGAAAGTTTTGGGTCAGAATATCAAGGTAATAGGCAACTCTATTTTAATGCTGGCGGTGCAGATTTTCGCGATAACGCCCGTCGCGCTTCTGTTCTCGTTCTATATCTACAAAAAACGCCCCGGCACGGAGTTTTTCAGGGTAATGCTCTTCTTGCCGTCCGTTTTGTCGGCGGTCGTATTCGGGCTTTTGTATCAATACATTTCCGACGACGTTTTAGGGCTTATTCAGACGAAGATATTCGGAGCAAAAGAACCGACGTATTTCCTTACGGGAACAAAAACGAGGGTTTTCGCCGTAATTCTGTTTAACGTTCTGATCGGCTTCGGCGTGAGCGTTCTCACGTATTCGGGCACGATGAGCGGCATAAACGTTTCGCTTATCGAATCCGCCGAACTCGACGGGTGCAGCCCGATACAGGAATTTTTACATATCGTCATTCCGATGATATGGCCCACGGTCGTAACGCTCATGATAGTTTCGTTTTCGAGAGTGTTCACCGAACAATGGCAGGTGCTTACCCTTTTGAAGAGAAACCCGCTGAATGCTGAAAACCTGGGGTATTTCTTATACACTCGCGCGCTTGACGGCGACTTCGTGATACCGAGAGATCAGACGAACAATCTGTCTTATTCGGTACTCTCGGCGATAGGTCTTATTCTTACGGCGATAGTTCTGCCGCTTACGCTTTTAATGCGTTGGGCGCTTAACAAATACGGTCCCAAAGCGGATTAAAGGGGGATACGATGACGAAAAGAAAGAATTTCGACAGGGGCGGAAAAAGATCCGTCAGCCCGTTGTTTATAGTCCTCGGCATAGTTCTCCTTATCTATTCGCTGATTATGATTTTTATGCTTTTGTGGGGGCTTAATACTTCGCTTAAAAGCGATATGGATTACAGCAACCGACATAACTATCTGGGGTTGCCGTATCTCGGCAGCGAGGTTGGTAACAGTAAGGAAGAGTTTTTGCATTTCGGCAATTATAAACTCGTAATCAAAAACTTCAAATATCAGAAACTCGTCAATTATTACAGAGGCAGCGTTCCCGTTTCACGCACGACCAAAACCGTTTTCGGCGTGATGATGGGCGCGAAAAACTCCGCCGATTTAAGATACGAATATTTCCCCGATCTTTTGGCGAATACCCTCGTATACGTAGGCGGTTGCGCGCTCGTTTCGTCGTTCGTACCCGCGTTGACGGCGTATCTTACGGCTAAATACGACTTTAAGTTGAGCGGCATAATATTCATTTTGTACACGCTTATGATGTGTATGCCTATCGTCGGCAATCAGCCGTCGCAACTTGCTTTTTTCAAAAGTTTAGGGATATACGATACTATCTTCGGTATAATACTGCAATGGGCTTCGGGCGCGGGTATGTACTACTTCGTCTTTTACGCCTATTTCAAGGGCGTACCCGAAACTTACCGCGAAGCGGCGAGTATAGACGGCGCGGGCGAAGTAAAAATAATGTTCAAGATTTATTTCCCGCTTGCCATAAAGATGATAATGACGGTATTTCTTATAATGTTCGTTTCGCTCTGGAACGACTATCAGAATCCGCTTATTTTCTTGCCGACTCAACCCACGCTGGCGACTGCGGTCTACTATATGACCAACCTTGCCAACGGGACTAAAGAATCAAAGATATTCGCCGAAGCGCCCGCAAAAATGGCGGCGAGCATGGTGCTTGCGCTTCCTATTCTCATTCTGTTCATTCTCACGAAGAACAAACTCATGGGGGATATATCTCTCGGCGGAATAAAAGAATAAAAAAACAGAGGTAATGATGAACAAACCCGTTAAAAAGAAATTGTTTATATGCGTTGCGGGGCTGGTGGCGGCTTTCGCCGTTTCGGGCGCGGTTATAACCGCGGCTAAACCCGTTCTCGCTAACGACGCGAGTATATCTTTCGACGAATTCGAAACGGTATATTCGGTCGGCGACACGCTCGAAATTCCCGAAACCGCGGCTATTAAGTATAAAGACGTTTTATATCCCGCGGAAAATTGCTATCTCGTCCGCCCGGACGGCGGGGCGGTAGCGGGCAGAAGTTTTACGCTCGATACGGTCGGCGAATATACCCTTATATTCGAAGCGACGGCAAACGGCAGAAAAATTTCCGCTTCCAGGACTTTCAAAACTCTTAAAGAATATTATACGTTGAGTAACGATTCGTCTACGGTTTCGTACGGCGAACTTAACGGCACTTATAAGAAAAAGGGCATGAATAACGGTATAGTCGCCGAACTTACCGAGGGCGCGACGATTACGTTTTCGGAACCTGTCGACGTATACGCCGACAAGACCGTCGAATTGTTTACGTTCAACCTCGTAAGAATGGATTGCGACGTAAACTACCTTACCATACGCCTGACGGACTGCTATAACCCCGATATCGAGATCGATATTCAGTACTGGAAGAGAATCAATATGGAAACCTACATGAAGGCTGGACCGAAAGGCAGCGGACTCGTAGGTCTTTCCACCGACGCTAACGGACAATATTCGATAGCGGGTGAAAATTATTCGAGGGGTATTTTCGGTACGCCTACGCGCGGTAACAGACCCATGAACGGCAACTATAACAATATTACTATGTTGTTCGAAAACGCCGAAGACGGTAAAATCAGACTTTGGTGCAACACTCCCGAACACGAGAGTAACCCGAACGGCGACACGAGGCTCATTACCGAAATAAACAACGACAAACTTTACGGCGGAGTGTTCCCCGGGTTTACGACGGGCGAAGTTATCGTGTCGATAACGGCTACGGGATTCAACAACGTTCAGACGGCGAGAGTAGAAGTCGGTAAATTCAACGGCAAGACCAACGAAGAACTTGACACTTTCGGCGCGTATAACGAAACGGTTGCTCCCGTAATAAAGGTCGCCGCCGACGAAACCGATAACAAAATAATCGCGGGAACGAAAGTAAAAGTGCCCGAAGCCGAAGCGCTCGACGCAAGCGGAATAAGGGGCAAAGTCGATTATACCGTATGGTATAACTACACGGACGAAAACTCCCAAAGGGCGATAAACGTCGAAAACGGCAAATTCTTTGCGGGTAAAATGGGTACTTACACCGTCGAATACCGCGCAGAGGACGTTTACGGCAACCGCGCGACCAAGACTTTCGATTTGCTTGCCATTAAGGAAGGAACGCCCGGAATTTCGTTTAATGCGACGACGAAATATACCGAAGCCGAAATAGGTTCTTCTATAAACTTGTCCGGTTACGGCGTAACTTCGCTTTGCAAAAATTACGACGTTACCGTTCTTTTGACCGATCCGAACGGCAATACTGCGGACGTAACTTCTTCCGCGGCTTCCGTTGCCGTAAGCGAAGTAGGAACCTATACGGTGGAATACCTGTATTCCGACACTTATTACGACGGAGCGTATAGTTATACTTTCGATTGTATACCGAGCAATAAGGCGGTTTTCGAGAAGAAGAGCATACCCGTTCCCGAATACTTCGTCGAAGGGGCGAAATATTCCGTAGAAGAAATCAACGCTTACGTTTACGGCAACGACGGCAAAGTAGCCTCCGCGCTTAAATCGTACGTAAGTTACGACGGCGGGGAATACAGAGAAATTCCGTCCGACGGCTTCAACGTAGAAAAGGCTTCTAAACTCAGACTTAAACTCGCCGTGGAAGGCGACGAAACCAACTATATCGAAAGCGCGGAAGCCGACGTGATAAACGTGGGCTACGGCACGATAAAACTCGACGTGGCGAAGTATTTCGTCGGCGATTTTACGGGCGAAGCGAAAAACGATTACACGACGTTTACGTCAGGCAAAAACGGCGACGCGTCGATGAAATTCATAAATCCGCTTCTCGTTTCGAGATTCTCGCTTTCGTTCTATATGGATGCAGACGCAACGCTCGACGGTATGGATATAGTTCTTACCGATTATTACGACAGAGCGAAAACCGCCGTTATCTCGTTTAACGACGGCGAAGGTTCGGCTGCTTCGGTAGCGGTAAACGGCGCGGCTTCGGCTATCGCGTCGAGTTGGAAGGGCAGAAACTTCGTCGTTTCGTGCGACGGCTCGTACGTCTATTTCGACGGTTCCGCCACGGGAGCGAATTTCGGGTTTTCTTCCGATATGTGCCTTTTAGACGTTCGTTTCCGTTCGGTCAAAAAAGGTTTCTCGTTTAACCTTGCGGCGCTTTGCAATCAGCCTTACGGCAAACAGGTTACGGACGACGCAAGACCTATGGTTTCGGCAAGCCTTCCGCCTATCGTTACGTCGGTGAACGACGTGTACGTTACGGAGATACCCAAATTCGCCGACGTATTGTCGCCCTCGGCTAACAAATGTACGCTCACCGTAAACCTTACTAAATTCGGCGAAGAAGAGGTAAACGCGTTCGTTGACGAAACGGGCAGAGAAATCGTAAATCTTCCCGCAAACCGCAGATATACGATAAAATTCACCGAATTCGGTTGCTATACGTTCACTTACACGTATAAAGACGGAGCGGGCAAGCAGGGGCTTTTACAGCAACTCGTATACGTTTACGACCTGACCGCGCCTTCGATAAGATTCAAAAACGAACCCGAATCTACGGTTGCGGTAAGTGTCGGCAAGGCAATCAAACCGCTCGAAGTAATAGTAGAAGACAACGTTACGAAGACGGAAAACCTGATTATCTGGGCTGTCGTGTACGACGAAAGAGACAGGTTTATCGCCGCCACGAGGGGAACCTTCGTCCTTAAAGAAAAAGGCAGATATACCGTCTACGTTCATTGCAAAGACGAAAGCGGCAACGCTTCGAGCGTGAAATACGAAGTTTACGCGGGGTAAAAAGATATGAAAAAATTTATAAGCATTTTGTTGGCGTTGACGGTTTTCGTTTCTTTAACCGCTTGTTCTAAAAAGGGAAGCGGCGTTAAAATTCCCGAGGAAACCGCCAAGGTAAGCAACAGATATAACCAAGACTCAACCAAATGGACGGATACCCACCGGTTTGCAAGTACCGAAAAGGACGAATATATCGTTAAAAACGGCGTAAGCGAATATAAGATACTCGTTCCCGAACTGACGACTTTCACGACGTTCGCCCGCGACGAACTGATAAGGTTTTTCTACGAAGCGACGGGCGTTACTCTCGCAGTCGAAACGAATCCGGTTTCGCACAGCGTCGGCGGCAAGTATATCTCGCTCGGCGACACCGAGGCTTTCAGAACGAGCGGACTTACCGTAGATAAATCCGCGCTCGGTCGCGACGGCGCGCGCATACTTACCAAAGATAAAACCGTCTATATAGTCGGCGGCACGGATAACGGCGTTTTATACGGCGTGTACGACTTTCTTAAAATGAACTTCGGCTTCGAAGTATACTATAAAGATTGCTACGATCTCGACACGGGCGTAAACGAAGTAAAACTCCGCGATTACGACGTGACCGATATTTCGGATATTCCGAGGAAGGCGAGAGTAGGTATTCTGCAGTGCGAATCGCAGGATATGGACGATTATATGTTCGCGTACCGTATGAGGACTACCGACAATCTCGAAGACATAATGTTTCTCATTCACGAAAAATTCGACGATCGCAGTTCCAAGTCGGATAAACTCCACAATAGTTTGTTTTACTTGCCGAAAGATCAATATATCGAATCCGACCCCGAATTTTACTCAACGAAAGGCGAGCAACTTTGCTATACGGCGCGCGGAACGGATAAGTACGATAAAATGGTAAGTCTTTGCGCGAAAAAGGTCGAGCAGTCGCTTATGTGGTATACCAAGGAAGATTATCCGATTATGAATACCGTTCATATCGGTATCATGGACAACTGGCAGAGTTGCGAATGCGAAGCGTGTAAAAAATTTGCGGCGGAGCATAACGGCGCGGAGTCTGCGGCGGTATATAAATTCGTTCAGGATATGGCGAGAAAGGTCGTAGACTGGATGAATCTCCCCGAGAACGAAGAATATAAACGCGACGATTTGCAATTTACTTTCTTCGCATACCAATGGACGCTTAAACCGCCTTTCGAAATAAAGAACGGTAAGGTCGAAATCGCGAAAGACATCGTTCCCGACGCAGATCTTAAAATCAAACCCTTCAACGCGTTCAGTTCGTTCGATTTCGGTATCCGCATGGACGATCCTACGAACCTTGAACAGATCGAATACGCTACGCAGTGGGCACAGTACGTTTCCGACGGCTGGTCGTGGACGTACGGCTGCTTCTTCAACGATTATTTCTGTTTCTACGATCCGTATACTTTCTACGAAGACTATTATAAATGGCTTTACGAACAGAAATATCAATTTTCTTTCGCGCAGTTCCACAGCCGTCAGCGCGGAGCGGACGCGGGCTTTTATACGCTTGCAAACTATCTGACGTGCAAACTCACCTGGAACAGTTCTTTAAGCACGGCGGATCTCATAGACGATTATTTCAACGCCATGTATTCCGACGCGGCCGACGCGATGAAAGACGTTTTCAACGAATGCAGACTCTGGTTTGCCGAAGCGCACGAAAAAGAGGGCTGGGGCTGGAGTTCGAACCAACTTCAACCGACGAATAACTCAAGCCTTATTTCGCTCGGATTTATAAACACCCTTTTCGAAAAACTCGATAAAGCGTACGCGGCAATCGAAAAATACCGTATGGACGAAGAAACTTATTCGAAATTGAAAGAACATATCGATATCGAATGGCTTTTCCCCGCGAAATGCGCTATCGGTCTTTATTCCTCCAAGTACGACGTAAGCGCAATCAAACCGAAGTTCAAATCGCTTTGCAACTCGCTTGGGATAACGAAAGTGGCCGAAAACGTCGGTATAGAGAGTTTTCTCGACAGTTTTTAAGGAGTGAAAATGAAGAACAAAAACAGATTTTTGGTTATATTGTCCGTTTTTATAATTTTGTGTGCGTCGGCGATGGCGTTGACGGGTTGTAAGCAAAGCGACGGCGGAAATAAAAAACCGACGCCGCCCGCGCCCGAAGTCGAAAACACTCTCGTTCTTACGAGAAGCGTCGTGCGGCTCGTATACGGTGAATCCGCGGTAGTCGTAGCGAAATATAAAGACGAGGACGGCGTCACTCTCGAATGGAAGTCTTCCGACGAAGCCGTGGCGACCGTCGAAGGCGGCGTAATTACGTCGGTCGGTATAGGTAACGCCACGATTACGGCAACCTACGGAGAGTTGAAAGCCGATTGTTCGGTTTCGGTAAGTTTCGGCGATTATCAGCCGACGCTTAAAGTCGACCGTATAGGCGACGAACTCAGCCTTCTTAAAGGCGACGTTTACGGCGTTTCGGCAAGCGTCGCATTCAACGGCAAGACCTATGATTGCGGGATTACGGTTGAAATAGCGAACGAAGAAATCGCTTCTTTCGAAAACGGAAAAATAAAGGCGATTAAAGCGGGTACGACCGAAGTTACGGTAGCCGGAGAGTGGAATAATTTCGACACTCCGCTCATGCAAAAAACGTTCCTGCTTAAAGTTACCGATAAAGACGTAACGATGTATATGGCGATCGATAAGGGCGGCGAAGAAGAAGTCGCCGACGAAATCACGCTTTCCGTAACGGATTCTTTCGAGGGCAAAAATTATATCAACGAAGCGACGGTAAAATTCGTCGTAAAAGAGAACGGCGTTGAAAAACAAGGAACTCTCTCGTTGACGAGCGGCTCGAACGTTATAGATTTCGTAGACGGCGTAATAACGTCGAAAGGGCTCGGTACTGCCACGATAACCGCCGATTATACCGACGAAAGCGGAAAATCTTATCAAAAGACGCTGACCGTAACCGTTACTTGCCCGGTGGCAATATACAAAGGACACGTCGAATGGACGGACGCGACTCTGAAAAACGTTCTTTCTTATTTTGACGGAGCGACTGCGGTACTTTACGCAAAACAAGGCGCGAAAGAGTTGCAGCATACGAAAAAAATGTTGACGGGAGTCGTCTTTAACGGAGATATGACCGAACCGATAGAAGTACAGACGGATAAAGGCGGGTATATCTTTGAGGATATCTACGGCAGCAACGCCGTGTTGACCAACGATAATTTCGCTACCGAATTGACGCTCGGCTCGGCGATAAAGAATAAATACTATTCGCTCGGCGGGGATATAGGCGCGGCAAATTCGCCGATCGATATGGCGGGGCAAAAAAACGCGACCGACTCGGCTAACTTTGCTGGTACTTTCGACGGCAGAGGTCATACCGTCTACGCGGCGACTTACGATAACGGAATTTTCGGCGGATACGGTTATAACGCGGTTATTAAAAACGCAGAATTCATAATCACCTTCAAAACCGCTACCGCTACGGGAATTACTTCCGACAAAGGTAGATGGGCGAAATCACCGAAGATGAACGCGACGATAGAAAACGTTCATATCGTTACGACTAATTTCGGCGAAAAAAATCACGTCATATCTAACCTCAAAGTAGAATTGCTCAAAATGAAAGACGTTCTCGTCGAAGTGAACGGCGCCGAAAATTTAGCCGATTTCGACGGCAGAGACGACGTGGGCGTTTTGTTCGGAATAGATATAAGTTATTACGCGCTGATGATGGCAGATGCAGGGCTCGAAGGTTTCGATAACGTACGCGTCGTCGTAAACAAATTTTTACCGATGGCAAACGGAGCGAATTGGTCCGGATCTAAATTCCTTAATTTTGCGCTGAACGACGAATCGGAATTCGGTAAAATAACGAGGGCTTCCGAAAATCGCGATTCGGTCGAATATAGCATTGCCGTGGGAGTCGAAAAACATTCCGATTGGCTCAGAGACGTTCATTACACGGTAGACAAAACTCAACCCGACGGCTATAAACACGTAAATTGCATTGCGTTCTATCACGCTTTGCCTAAAATCGAAAAAGGCGGCGTTTATCGTTACGATACGATCGACGCTCTTAAAAAGGCGGGCGTTACGCAGGTCGGCGATTGGATAGTCGAATAAAATAATAAAAAATAAAACCGTAATAAAAATACGCTCCCGGATAAACGGGAGCGTAAAACTCGAAATTAAAAGCGAAAAACAAATTTCGAAAGTGAAATTCGCCGTAATTAAAGACGGCGATTTTCGATAGCAGACAGTAACGTTACCTATCGATCGCTTTTGAAAGTTTTTGCGCAGGCGAATATTCGCAACCCGAGGGCGTAAGCTTTTGACGAAAAACGGTTAAATTCCGGCATTTTAATACTGAATTTTAAGAAAAACAGCCATTCTCGATTGAGTCCGGCTGTTTTTTATTTTGTAGAAGTATAAATTTTGAGAAAGTATCTTCGCGGCGTTGCGCAAAGCCGATAAATTTGTTATAATGTGGCAAAGGAAGACGGAGCCCGATACGCATATTGTTTTGCGGGCGGGTAAAATCGTCAAAAATTACTAAGATGGAAGTTACGACGAGGAATTATGAAAAATATCGTTGATTACGCCGGATATACGCGGGCGGAATTTGAAAAGCAACCGCTTAACGCTGTGGACAGTCTGATACTGTCACAACTTTCGTATTACCATTTTCCGATTAAGGCAAGTAGCGTTCTGACCTGGGAAGGCGCAAAATTATGCGATTTACCTGCCGTTTGCGACTACGATAAGATGCTTTTCGACGTGTGGAATCCGAAGCTGAGCCGCGAACTTTTCGAGATTATGGCTGCGAATCCACGATATAAAAATATTATCGTAAAGGGGTATGAAGAAAGCACGAACGCAAAGGACGAAAAACAGTTTTCGGCGGTTACCTTTCAACTTTCGGAAGACGCTTTTTACATTGCTTTCCGCGGAACGGATTCGTCGCTTATCGGGTGGAAAGAAAACTTTAATATGGCGTATCAATTACCGGTTCCGTCGCAGACGGAAGCCGTCGGATATTTAGAAGCCGCAGCCCAAAATTGCAGAGGAAAAATTTACGTAGGCGGGCATTCAAAGGGCGGTAATCTGGCGGTTTACGCGTCGGCGTTCGCAAGCGATGAAGTAAAAAAGCGTATTTGCAAAATCTATTCGCACGACGGTCCGGGTTTTCTGACAGACGTAACCAATCGCGACGAATATAAGGCAATAGAACGTTTAATCGATAAAACGGTGCCGCAATCGTCGCTCGTCGGTATGCTTTTGGACGATCCGTCGACTTTTAAGGTCGTAAAGAGCAGCAGAATCGGCGTCTTGCAACACGAACCGTTTTCATGGCAGGTAAAAGACGACGAATTTTTATATCTTTCAAAACTTACGGGCGTTGCGCGCTACAACGATAAGACGCTGAACGCCTGGATAAATTCGCTTTCGAATGAAGAACGAAGGCGGTTTGTAAACTTAATTTTCGACTTTCTCGAAAAGCAGGACGTTTTTACTACTTTTCAACTTAAAGAGTCTTGGCAAAAAAGCGTACTGATTGCTTTAAGCGGGACGTCGAAAACGGATAAAGACGCTAAAAAGTTTTTCAAAAAAAGCGTAAAGCGACTGGTGTCCATAGGGATAAAAAACATTCCCGAGTTATTCAGAAACAAATAACGCAATCATGCTCGGCAACGTTCGCGCATGGCAATAATTGACTGAATTGTTGTAAAAATCGTTGCAAAATTATAAAAAATCGTATATAATACGGATTGTATGAAGAAAGCGGTATTATTCGATATGGACGGCACGTTGATAGACGCGTCGCGTGATATTCTGGTTTATCTGAACGCAACTTTAACGAAGTACGGTTATGCCGAAATTACTTTGCCGGAAGCGCGCAGATTCGTCGGCAACGGCGCGAGGAAACTCGTCGAGAGGGCGATTAAAGGCAAACTTTGCGACGAGGCGACTTTACTCAAAATGGTTGCCGATTACAATAACGGTTACAATTTTTGCGACGGAAGCAGAACGCTCGTTTACGACGGCATGGCGGAATTGGCGGCTGAACTTAAAAAAGAGGGATACCGAATCGCGGTGGTTTCAAATAAACCGCAGGACGGCGCGACCGAAGTCGTAAAGAGATTTTTTCCGACCGTCGGTTTCGATTTCGTTTGCGGTCAACGCGACGGTATGAAGACAAAACCCGACCGCGAATGCGTCGATTTTACGTTGAGGGAACTTGGCGTTAAGACCGACGAGGCGATTTTCGTCGGCGACAGCGATACCGACTTTATGACGATGAAAAACGCATGCGTAGACGGAATCTGCGTACTTTGGGGATACAGGAGCAAAGAAGAACTGACCGCTATCGGGGCGACGACGTTTGCTTCGACCGCATGTGAATTATACGAGAAAATTAAAGCCTTTTAACGTAAACAGATTGACATAAATTGCTCGCAGTGCTATATTTAAGTCATAAAATAAAGGTTTTACGTAATAACGTAATGATAGCCGACAGACGTCGGCGAAAGGAGCGATAAATATGAAAAGTTTTATCAAGGCGATGGACGAACTTCCGCTCGTTCTCAAAATTATTCTTGCGATTCCCATGCTCGATATAGTTTGGGCAATCTACCGCATTATCAAGGGTGTAGCGTATAAAAACGTAGTTACTCTTATCGCGGGTATTTTGTGGATTATTCCCGGTTCGGTTGTTTGTTGGATACTCGACATAGTATTCCTTGCGACTACTCATAAATTATTGTTTGCCGGCAACTAAACTTAAAAAATTGCGGCGGAGTTGAAATTTTTCAACTCCGCCGCTTTTTATGATGAATTTGTAACGCTTTATAGTTATTGTTTATATCATATAAGATAAAGCGATTATTAAATATTTTATCGATAATTATATTTCACAGCAAGATCATTATCATAAATGAGTTCAATACTTTCTATGGCTTGTTTTTTTATAATTATTTTTCGAATAAAGTTTATAAATTTTTCTCTATATAATGATTCATAAATATAAGGAATTTGATTGTTATCGTTGGTACTTGTAACATTACTTAAAATAAAATTCTCATCTATATTATACATAGTTTTTGTTATGTTTTGAACATCAAAGTAATCTCGCTCTTCTTGTTTTGTATGCCATACAGTTAAATCTCCTTTATATTTGTCAAGTTCCTTTAACTTATCCCAGTATGGCTTATTTCCTGCCTTCTTAAATTGCAAGGCTGTATTTTCTTCGTAGTCTGATGCGGTTGTATAGGGGTCAATGTCAGAATAAGGGATTTCATTTTTTATTTCGTTGAATTTACTCTCTACAAATTTATATATACGCCGAAGATTTAATGTTTCTTCTTGTTTATATTGCTCAATTAATTCTTTGTAATAAGAACCCAATTTATCTTTAATAAAAATATTGAATTTATAAGGTGTGGGTTTGATATTCTGGAAAGAGTTTAATTCTTTTATGATTTCAACCTTGTTTTTGTCGTTAAAAACTATAACTTTAGGGCTTTGTTTATTGATGTGATTATAAATATAGATTTTATTATTGCTTTTTTGTACATAGGCTCGGTATTTATCTTTTGAGTATCTGAACCCAATTATTGCTGCAGTAGAATCGAGATATAATGATGGATCTTTTTGATGTTCTAAATTCCATATATCGATAAATAAGTTAGATAGATTAATATTTTTTTTGAAAAAATTAAAGACCGTTTGTTTGTTTTCAGTTGTTAATTCCATTATTTTCACCCTTATATCAATATTTTATGTATTTGTGCCATTCTATCACGATTATAGATAAAATGCAACTATTTTCAAATGTGTTTATTGCTCTTAGGATCAGGTATTATAATATCTAAGAGTAATTGAGTAAACTAACCACATTGCGGCGGAGTTGAAAATTTTCAACTCCGCCGCTTTTTCGGTTATAATTATCGGCGTGATGACGCTCTCAAACGCGATAGTGCTAATCGTCGAATAGCAGTAAGCGAAATACAGTCAAGAATAGTGAGTTACCGCGGAGATATACATAATATCAAGTCCGACGGTTTTGCCTTTCCAGGAGATCCTTCGCAGGCTTGCTCAGGATGACATGACAACAGATGGTTTTTGCATAATATGATAACGCTTGTATTTTTTATCGAATTGTGTTAAACTTGTGCAAATGTTATATGGGGGATAAAATGGAACTAACCAAAGAGAATGAAATGACTATAAATGAGTATTTCAAACGGCATTGTAAATTAGCAAAGTTATTTATTGATATTTATAATTTTCAAAACACACGTAATCCGCAATTGTATTTTTATTATATTGATAAAGCCGATCCGATTATAGGGTTTAGATATACAAAAGAAGAAAACTGTAATGCGTATGTACAAAAAGCACCTTATAGTGGTTATGATATTTATATATTTGGTCGTAATAAAAATGCGTTGTATGCACGTTTTATGTTTAACTTAAAGTATAAAAACAATATAATCAATTCGTTGCAAAGATGTCCAATACCGCAGGAATCAGACTCAAAACCGGACACCGCCAAAATAATTTTATCTGAAAAGAATATTGTTGTTGCGAGCAAAAATGGTAAAAACCCGAACGGTCTTCCGACAAAACAAGTTGAAACGGAATTGTTGGTAGAAGCAGGCGGTGTAATAATTAAAAAAAATCAATTGATGGAGTATTGCGAGAAAAACAATATTTATTATATAACCCACGTGGAGTTTATGAATTTAATGAAAAGTGGTATCGTAGTTTGTAAATTATGTCCGGACGAAAAATATCTGAAAACAAGTAGTAGTGATACGGGTGATTTATCAAAGGAATCTCTTCTGCACGAGTGTGGATATACCGTAAATACATTAGATAACCTTTCGGCGAAGAGAAGACAAAATATATTAGAAAATGTAATAAGAAGTGATTTGTATACAGTCGATAAGTTAATTGGTTTTTTAGGATGGCAAATACATTACAACGGACAAAGAAAAAATATGGCTGAAGCGGTTTCGAAATGGCGTATGGATATAACGTTTTTAGAATCAAAAAGGCAAGTAAGAAATAAAATTTGATTTTTTGGTCATGTTGAATAAGAAAAATGCCCGACAGAATTTCCGTCGGGCATTTTAATTTTACGGTATTATTCTGCTACGGGACCTGCCGAAACGAGAGCCTTGCCCGCTTCGTTGGTTTCGTACTTCGCGAAGTTCTTGACGAATCTCGAAGCAAGATCTTTCGCTTTGTTTTCCCAAACGGAAACGTCGGCGTAAGTATCTCTGGGGTCGAGTATCGCGGAATCCACTCCGGGAAGTTCGGTCGGAACTTCGAAATTGAAGTAGGGGATAGTTTTCGTGGGGGCTTTTTCGATGTCGCCGCTCAAAATGGCGTCGATAATGCCTCTCGTGTCTTTAATAGAAATACGTTTGCCCGTGCCGTTCCAACCCGTGTTGACGAGGTACGCTTTCGCGCCGCTCTTTTTCATCTTCTTTACGAGTTCTTCGGCGTATTTGGTCGGGTGAAGTTCGAGGAACGCCTGACCGAAGCAAGCCGAGAAAGTCGGGGTGGGTTCGGTTATTCCGCGTTCGGTACCCGCAAGTTTAGCGGTGAAGCCCGAAAGGAAGTAATATTGAGTCTGTTCGGGGGTAAGTATCGAAACGGGAGGAAGCACGCCGAACGCGTCTGCAGAAAGGAAGATTACGTCCTTTGCCGCGGGAGCGGTCGAAACGGGGCGAACGATGTTCTTTATGTGGTCGATAGGATAAGAAACGCGGGTGTTTTCGGTTACGCTCTTGTCGGCGAAATCGATTTTGCCGTTTTTATCGAGCGTAACGTTTTCTAAAAGAGCGTCGCGCCTAATCGCATTGTAAATGTCGGGTTCGCTGTCTTTGTCAAGGTTGATAACCTTGGCGTAGCAGCCGCCTTCGAAGTTAAACACGCCGTTATCGTCCCAGCCGTGTTCGTCGTCGCCGATCAAAAGGCGTTTGGGGTCGGTCGAAAGGGTGGTTTTACCGGTGCCGGAAAGACCGAAGAAGATAGCGGTGTTCTTGCCGTTCATATCCGTGTTGGCGGAGCAGTGCATCGAAGCGATGCCTTTAAGAGGAAGGTAATAGTTCATCATCGAGAACATACCTTTCTTCATTTCGCCGCCGTACCAGGTGTTTACGATAACTTGTTCGCGGCTGGTAATGTTGAACATAACCGCGGTTTCGCTGTTAAGACCGAGTTCCTTGTAGTTTTCTACTTTTGCTTTGGACGCGTTGTAAACTACGAAATCGGGTTCGAAGTTTTCGAGTTCTTCTTTCGTCGGCTTAATGAACATGTTGGTTACGAAGTGAGCCTGCCAGGCTACTTCTACGATGAAACGTATAGCCATACGAGTGTCTTTGTTCGCGCCGCAGAAAGCGTCTACCACGAACAAACGCTTGTTCGAAAGTTCTTTTACCGCGAGAGATTTAACGGCGTCCCACGCTTCTTTCGAGGCGGGGTGGTTGTCGTTCTTGTACGCGTCGGACGTCCACCAAACGGTGTCTTTGGAGTTGTCGTCTACTACGATAAATTTATCTTTGGGCGAACGACCGGTATAAATACCCGTCATAACGTTTACCGCGCCGAGTTCGCTTACCTGACCTTTTTCGTAACCGGTAAGGGAAGGATCGGTTTCTTCTTTGAAAAGAAGTTCGTAAGAAGGATTGTAAACTACTTCTTTAACGCCCGTGATGCCGTATTTGCTTAAATCGATTTTTTTCATAAAAGCACCTCTTTTGTCCTTATATTATATTTGCGGATTGACGGAAGCAACCCGAATTTTTACGCGTGATTTTATTCGTCGGCAATCGTACGAATCCGACTATTTTGCCAACTTCTCACAACTAATAGTATATACTATTTCTTCAAAAAAGAAAAGCGTATTTCAATCTTTTTAGTTCGTTTTTTCTATATTTTATTGCGTTGGCGTTCAATTCGTCGTACGAAAAAACGGCGAAAGAGTTTATCAAAACTCTTCCGCCGTCCGTCAAACGATTTCTTTATACGGTTTTATCGAGATCGTTCTGGTATTTCGTGTCTTTGAAAACGTCTTTGCCGAGGTTTTCGTCCGCGGGTTTGTTTTCCAAAGTTTTAAGGTTCGTGCAATTTCTGAAAGCGTAGTTTTTAACGTTTGCGTTCACGTTGAAGATTACCTTCGTCATAGCCGTACAACCCGCGAAGGCTTTTTCGCCGATTTCGGTTACCGTCGCCAATTTAAGGGGATGTTCCGCAATCTCGCTCTTTTTACCGAGAGAAGTACAACCCGAGAAAGCCGATTCGCCGATCTTCGTAAGCCCCGCGAAGTCTGCCACGAGGTCGTCTGCGTCGTCGCCGCCGAAATTAACCGCGGCAAGAGAAGTACAATTTTCGAAAGCGTGCGCCGCTACTTCGTTTACGGACGTAAGGTTTGCTGTTTTAAGCCCCGAACAGCCGTAAAGCGTATAGGCTTCGAGTTTTTCGACGTTGCCGGTAAGGTTCAACGTTTCGATAGTGGTACAACTATGGAAAGCGTACGCGGGAACGGATAATTTTCCGTCGTCGCCCGCTACGGTTATCTGATACGCACCTTCTTCGCCCTCTTTGGCTTCTACCTGTTTCGTTTCGCCGTCGATCGTTACGGTTTTAACCCACTTCGTCGAGTTCGTCGCGGGAACGTTATTACCCGTTATCGTTACGGTTTTAAGAGCGGTCGGGATATAGTAGGTCGTCGAAGCGTCTTTGCTTTCGTAATAAGTCTGCGCGCAGGAGGTAAGACCGTCCGCAGACGTAGTGTCGAAGATATAGCCGAAAGACCTTTCCGCTAAAAGTCCGTCTACACTCTTGCCGGTGAAGGGAAGAGTGATTTCTTTAAGACCCGTAAGGTTGCCGAAAGCCCTGGCGGCGATTTCGGTAACGGAATCGGGAACCACGATTTTTTCGATGAAGGTAAGACCGCTTACGGCGCGACCCGCGATCTTCGTTACGGGTTTGCCTTTGTATTCGCTCTTTACGGTCAAAGTTTTAACGGTTTCTGCGGTGAAATCCGCGTCGCCGTCGGCTTTGTTTTCGTTAAAGAGTTCTGCCAAAGCGGCGAAATCTTTCTTTTCTGCGAGTTTGAGGGCTTTCTGAGAAACCGTAAAACCCGTGAAAGTATAAGCGTCGTTTTCTTCGTCGAGTTCGTAGGTTGCCGTATAGGCTTTGGAATCGTCGCCCGAAGACGAAGCGCTCTTGCAAGCCGTAAGCGAAAACGCGAACGTCAACGCAAGGACTGCGGAAGTTAATAATCCGAGTAGTTTTTTCATAAAAATTTACTCCGCGGCGGTTGCGTTTTATACGCATACGCGCCCAATACTTATTTATATACTTAACGATTTTATCATTTATGGCGGCGTTTGTCAATTATTATTAGCGATTAAACGCCGTTTTTATTATTTTTTGGTCTTTTCGGAGTTTTTCCGTCCGTCCGTTCCGCGTTTTTCGCTTTTTTCGCAGCGACGACAATTCGCGCAATCGCCGCCGCATCCGCCGCAGTTTTTGCCGCGTTTCGCGTTCCTTATCGTAAAGAACAGCGCAAGTCCGATTATCACGGCTACTGCCGCCGTCAGGACGTAATCGAGCGGTTTCATACGAACAAACTTCCGAATTGCCAGACGATAAGAGCGAAGACGTAAGCGACCGCGCATTGCATAAACACTACGCCGAGAGTTTTCCAAAACGATCCGAGTTCTTTTCTTATCGTCGAAACCGCCGCCACGCACGGGGTGTATAAAAGCGTGAATACGAGAAAACTTATTGCCGAAAGCGGGGTAAACAGAGCGGTAATCGGTTCGGTACCGCAGAGAACGGTAAGCGTCGAAACGACAGCCTCTTTTGCGGTGAAGCCCGAAATCAACGCCGTCGCGATTCGCCAGTCGTTAAAGCCGAGAGGTTTGAAAATAACCGATATCCCGCGCCCGATATAAGCGAGCAGGCTGGTTTGCGGATCTGTAACGAAGTCGAGTTTGTAATCGAAACTCTGCAAAAACCATACTATTACGGTTGCCAGCAGAATTACCGTAAACGCCCTCGATAAGAAATCTTTCGCCTTTTCCCAGAGCAGAAGTCCGACCGATTTCAGCGACGGCCAACGGTAATTCGGCAATTCCATTACGAAAGGAACGGGTTGACCGCGAAACGCCGTGGACTTGAGAACCACCGCGACGAGCAGGGCGAGCAACACGCCGAAAAGATACAATCCCATCATGACGAACGCGCCGTACTTGGGGAAGAACGCCTGCGTAATGACGGCGTAGACGGCTATTTTTGCCGAACAACTCATATAAGGGGTCAGCAGAATGGTCATTTTGCGGTCGCGGTCGGACGAAACCGTACGCGTCGCCATTATCGCGGGTACGGAGCAGCCGAATCCCATAAGCATCGGCACGAAACTTCTGCCGGACAAACCGATTTTTCTTAAGGGCTTGTCCATTACGAACGCGACTCTTGCCATATACCCCGTATCTTCCAGTATAGACAGAAAGAAGAAAAGGGTAACGACGATGGGCAAAAACGAAAGGACGCTTCCGACGCCCGTAAACAGTCCGTCAACTATAAGGCTTCTTACGACGGGGTTAAGCCCGTAATCGATCAAGGCGTTGTTTATAACGCCCGACAGGGCGTTTATACCGAGTTCGAGCGCGTCCGAAAGGTATTTGCCGATCACGTTGAACGTGAGAAAGAAAGTTAAAAACAGTATGCACAAAAATACGGGAACGGCTGTGTATTTGCCGGTCAGGATTTTATCGATTTTAACCGATCGCGCGTGTCCCTTGCTTTCGTGGCACTTTACGACGGATTTCGCGACTGCCGATTCTATGAACGTATAACGCATATCCGCGATTGCGGCGTTTCGGTCAAGTCCGGATTCTTCTTCGAGTTGTACCACGCAATGCTCGATCAGTTCGCGTTCGTTTTCGTCGAGTTCGAGTTTGTCCGCGGCTGCCGTATCGCCTTCGATAAGTTTCGTCGCGCAAAATCTCGCCGGCACGCCTATTCTTTCGGCGTGGTCTTCGATCAGGTGGACTATCGCGTGCAGACACCTGTGTACGGGCGAGTCTTCGGCGCAAAAATCGTAAACTTTAGGGTAGACTTTGTTTTTCGCCGTTTCGATCGCTTTGTCGATAAGTTCCGAAACGCCTTCGCCTTTCGCCGCGCTTATGGGAATTACAGGAACGCCGAGTTCTTCGCTCATCTTTTTTACGTCGACGCTTCCGCCGTTGTTGCGTACTTCGTCCATCATATTAAGGGCGACTACCGTCGGAACGCGAAGAGAAAGCAACTGTAACGTAAGGTATAAGTTACGTTCGATATTCGTTGCGTCCACGATGTTTATTATCCCGTCCGGTTTTTCGTTGAGAATATAATCTCTCGTGACGATTTCTTCCTGTGTGTAAGCGCGGAGAGAATAGATTCCGGGCAGGTCTACCACCGAAACGCCTTTCTGACCTTTTATTTCGCCCTCTTTTCTGTCGACGGTCACGCCCGGAAAGTTTCCGACGTGCTGATTTGATCCCGTCAAGGCGTTAAAGAGGGTTGTTTTTCCGCAATTCTGATTGCCTGCAAGCGCGAAAATCATATTTCGGTTTCCTTAGTAACGGTTATTTTTGCGGCGTCTTCTTTGCGAAGCGTAAGTTCGTATCCCCGCACGAAAATTTCGAGCGGGTCGCCCATCGGCGCGACTTTACGCAGGGTGACTTTCGTCTTCGGGATAAGCCCCATATCGAGTAATCTGCAACGCAGATCGCCTTCGCCGCCGACTGCGGTTATAACGGCGGTTTCGCCTATTTTCAATTCACCTAACGTCATAGTGGTTTTATTATAGTATTCGCCGACCGTTTTGTCAATTAAACGATTGACAAAGCGAGCGAATGATGTTAAAATATTTTAATCTACTTTCGGCGGGCGATTTTCCGTTTCAACCAGCGTAAGGACGATTAAGTGAAATACGACATTTTGTTTTTCGCGCAGAGCGCCCTGCTCGGGTTGGGGCTTGCAACGGACGCGTTTTCGGTTTCGCTCGCCGACGGCTTGCACGAACCGGATATGAAAAAGGGCAAAGCGTGCCTCGTGGCGGGCGTTTTTACAGGTAAAAAATTCGGACTTAAATTCCGCGAAAAAGCGACCGTCGCGGGCGGGATAATTCTCGTTATTATAGGGATAGAGATATTCGTCCGCGGCATTCTGGGAGTGTAAAGCGCGCCTGAAAATTTTGCGGATTTGATGAAACTTTTCGAAATCGCGCGAAAACGGTAGAAAGTTATTCGCCTATTTGTTATAATCGGTTGATAGAAAATGGAATACAACGTCAGACAAGTCAACAACTTCATATCGGATTATCCTACCGACGCGAAATTGCAGAAAGACAAGGATATAACCATTGCCGTACTCGCCAGAAATCCCGCTTACGCGGCTTACGCGGACGAAAGTCTTCTTAAAGACAAAGACGTTGCGATGTGCGCCGTCGAAAAAGACGGCAGGACGCTCCGGTTTTTCGACGATTCCCTGAAATCGGACGAAGACGTGGCTTACGCCGCCGTCAAAAATTTCCGTTCGAGTTTCGCATTTACGCTCGGTAAAGCGAGGGACAGTCGCAGAATAGCGGCGGAAGTCGCGTCTGCCGGCGGCGACGTGGTGGCGATGCTCGACAAAAAATTTCTCGACGACGAAGAAATCGCGAAAGTCGCGGTCGGCAGAAACCCCAAGGCGATTCAGTATTTTACGGACAGGGTAAGATGTATTCCGTCGGTCGCGTTGCTTGCCCTTAAGCAGGACAGAACGGTTACGCAGTATCTGCCCGACGAGGCTTTTGAAAACGACGCGGTGTTCCGCGCCGCGGTCAGAATCACCGACGACGGCAAAGTAGGCGTCGGGGTGATAAACGAATTCACTCCGCTCGGACTCTTCGAAAAACTCAGAAAAGAGAATATGAAGTTCAATTTCTCGCTTCAGAATCTCGATCTTTCTTCGCTCGACGGCGCAAGACTTCGTTACGTGATAGAACTCGGTCTGGGCGTTACGGGTAAAAAGGCGGAGATATTCCATAAATTCGTAGACAAAGACGACCGCGAAACGGTTTCGTTTCTGCTCGCAAAAAAATTTCCGTCGGCAAAGACGGTGGCGACGGAACTCGAATACGCGTCGAAAAATCGTAAACTTCGCGTATTGCCGTCGTTGATTTCGGCTGCGCGCGGGGGTAAACGCGGCGTGAACGAATCCGACGAGCGTAAAATGCTCGTAAGAAACTTAAAGCGCAAATCGCCGATGGCGGCGGCTAAACTCATAGACGGTATCGACGATTACGCGCACGACGAAGAGGCGATAAAACTTGCCGCTTCGGTTGACGGCGGAGTGATAAGGTTGCTTTACCGCACGGACTTCGCGGGCGACAAAAATCTCGTTACGGATTGCCTTAAAACGTACGTCGTAAAAAACAGCGACGAACCGCTTCTGAAAAACCTTAAAGGTATAGATCTCGATTTCGAGCAGTGCAGAATTGCCTGCCGCAGGGACGGAAGGAACTATTTTTACCTGCCCGAACAATACCGCGGCAGCGAACTCCTGAAAGAAGTTGCCTACGCGAGCGGCGCGGAGGGCTACGAAGGGGATAAATCATGAAAGAAGAAGCGTTGTCTTTGGCGAGATCCGCCCTTAAAGAAGCCGAAAACAGGGTTTCGGCGGATTTCAGGTATCTCGCGTATCCGCTCGGGATATTATTGCCGACGGTAAGCGACGGAGAGAATATCGCGACCGACGGCAAGACGTTTACTCTCGGAGCGAAAGCCTTGCTCGAAACGGTTGCCGAAGACGGAATAAAGGGCGCGGAAAGAACGCTTCTGCACGTTTTACTGCACGTTTTGTTTCTGCATCCGTTCAGAATCCGCAGACCCGCAAGAATTTACGATATTGCGTGCGACGTAGCCGTGTCGTTCGTTCTGGACGGCGAAGACGGCGTAAGGACGGCGGGGTATAAGTACAGAAAAGAGGTCTACGACGAGATAAAGCGTAAGTACGGCGCGGTCGGCGAGAGTCAGGCTTTTGCTTATCTCGTATCGATCGGCGAAGAAGAGAGAAAGAGAATTTCCCTTCTGTTCAAAGTGTGCGACCATTCGTTATGGTACGGCAGGAATTTACCCGACGACGAAGACGAAAAAGCCGGTAATAGCGCGAATATCGCCGTTTCCGACGAAAACGAAGACGATTACGACGGTCGCGACGAGGCGGGCGAGGCTGCCTGGACGGAGATTCTTCGCGGCGCGCTTTCCGACGTGGGCAAAAGCGACGAAGTGCGTAAATCGTTGGTCAAAGTATTATCGGGCAAAAGGGATTACAGGCGGTTTTTCGATAAATTCCTTTCGTCGTCCGAAAGGGTTAAACCGAGCGAAGACGAATTCGATTATATATTCTATTGTTACGGGTTGACGCTGTATAAAAACGTGCCGCTTATCGAGAGTCTGGAATATTCCGACGTCAAAGACTTCGAAGAGGTCGTGTTTGCGATAGACACTTCCGCGTCGACCGACGGCGAGCCGATCAAAAAACTGCTTACCGAACTCGCGACGGTAGTTGCGGCGGCTTCGGCAAGCGGCGGAAAATTGAAAGTGAGAATTATCCAGTGCGATATGGCTGTCCGCGAAGACGTTACTTTTTACGATCGCGACAAATTCGACGAGTATATGAGCGAATTTTGCGTTAAAGGCGGCTCCGGTACGGACTTCGCTCCCGTTTTCGACCTGCTCGAAGACGAAAAGGCAAAAGGCGCGAAGATAAGAGGACTTATATATTTTACGGACGGACTCGGTCAGTTTCCGACCGCGACTCCGCCGTTTAAGACCTGTTTCGCGATTTACGGCGACGACGAAGGCAAAATCGTCGTTCCGCCTTACGCGTACAGATTGGATATAGCGAAATAAAGGAGACGCTTATGAATATAAAAGAGGCTAAAAACGAAATCAAGAACGCCGTGAGAATTTACGTCGATAAAGACGAAAACGGTAAGTACAGAATTCCGCGCGAAAAACAACGCCCCGTGCTTCTGGTAGGCGCGCCCGGCATAGGCAAAACGGCGATAATGAGCGCGGTGGCGACCGAACTTGACATAGGCTTTTTAGGGTATACGATAACTCACCATACGAGGCAGTCGGCGATAGGTCTTCCGTTCATATCTCAGAAGGAATTCGGCGGAAAGACGTATTCGGTAACCGAGTACACCATGAGCGAAATAGTCGCGAGCGTTTACGAGGCGATCGAAAAGCAGGGCAAAAAAGAGGGCATACTTTTTATCGACGAGATAAATTGCGTGTCGGAAACTCTCGCGCCCGCCATGCTCGAACTTTTGCAACATAAAAAATTCGGGGCGCACGAAATTCCCGAAGGATGGATATTGACGGCCGCGGGCAATCCGCCCGAATACAACAAATCGGTAAACGAACTCGATATGGTTACGCTCGACCGCGTAAAAAGGCTCAACGTCGTTCCCGATTACGACGCGTTCAAAGAATACGCGCTCAATAACGGTATGCACGGCGCGATAGTGTACTATCTGTCGCTCCATAACGAATATATGTTCAAAGCCGAAAAAACGGTCGACGGTTACGACTTCGTAACTCCGAGGGGTTGGGAAGATTTGTCCGTGGCGATATTCGAATACGAGAGATTGTCCATACCCGTTACCCTTCAATTCGTGTCGGAATACGTCCAGGACGGAAAAATCGCATCCGAATTCTTCGCGTATTATAAGAGGTATTGCGAATGCGCCGACGTGTACGGGGGCGAAGACGCGGAAACGGGCAAAATCAAAAAGATAGACGTCGAAGACAAAGGCTTCGAAGTCCGTTACGCCCTGGCTAATCTCATCGCGGCAAAGGTGATAAAACTCGCCGAAAAATACCGCGCGAGAAAGACCGCCGAAGACGAACTTGCGGCGATAGAAACCGCGGTCAAAGACGGCGCCGGATCGCTTTCGGCCGAAACCGAAAAACTTATGAAAGAGTGCAATTCGCAAAAGCGTTCCCGCTACGAGCGCGCCGCGCTTAAAAAACTTCTCGTCGCGTTCGGAGAAACGGACGAAAAAGCGGGCGTGGAAAAATTCCGCGTCGAGAACGACGCCAAACTTGCCGATTACAAAACGCGTATCGACAATCTGTTCAATTTCGCGGTCAATTCGCTCGGCAAGGGGCAGGAAACCGTCGCTATGCTCATGGAAGTAATAGCGTGCGAACACTTTATAGAAATTCTGCCGTACCTTGGCGACACCGTATTTTACGATCTTAACGATTCGCTTCTCGGCGTTTCGGGCGAAGACGATTACAAACGCCTTGCCGCATCCGCGCTTAAAGGAGAATAAGATTATACTTCGCGCATGATGTACTTATTTTGTCATCGCGAGCGTAGCGTGGCGATCCCCGCAACAGACGGCGGAGCGGCTTATATGGTCGTTCGTACTCCAATCTTCGGGATTGCTTCGTTTCACTCGCAATGACATATTATCCCTTGCCTTCCCTTGCAGGGTAAATGTCCCCGATGAAACGGGGGAAATGTCGCGAAGCGACAAAAGGGGGGCGACCCTGCCTAAGGTTGCCACAGTCGTTTCACTCCTTCGCAATGACGGCGTTGTATTATACCGAGGCTCTGCCGAAGAATTTCCCGGAAGGGCGGTTTGCCGCGAAGTAAACAGCCGGACGTAAAGACCAAAAAATTCAATAACGTATGAACATTTTTTTCAGACAACTAAAAAAATACAAAGCGGCGAGTATTCTCGCGCCGACTTTCAAACTCATCGAGGCGACTTTCGAACTGCTCGTTCCGCTCTTCGTCGCCGATATGGTCGATAAAGGCGTGGTTGCGGGCAATACTTCGGTGATTATCAAAAATACGATACTTATCGTCGTTTTAGGTATGCTCGGACTTGCGTTTTCCGTCGTCGGTCAATATTTTTCGGCGAAAGCGGCTACGGGCGTGAGTCACGACGTGAGAGAACAGACTTATAAGAAGATGCTTTCTCTCCCGGCGAGCGAGGTTGACAGAATAGGCGTGCCTAAAATGATTACGGCTATGACGAGCGACGTAAACCAGATGCAGAGCGGCGTAAATCTCGCGCTTCGTCTTCTTCTGCGTTCGCCTTTCGTGGTATTCGGCGCGCTGATTGCGGCTATGCTTATCGATCTGAAAGCGTCGATAGTGTTCGCGGTTCTGATTTTCGCGCTGTTCGCGGTCGTAATTATTATAATGGCGGTTACGATGCCCAAATACTCGGAGGCTCAGAAAAATCTCGACGACGTTTCGGCGGCGGCGAGAGAAAACATAACCGGCGCGAGAGTCATAAGGGCGTTCGGCGCGGAGAACGAAGAAGTCGAAAATTACCGTAAAAGAATAAACAAACTCGAAAAAACGCAGAATACAGCGGGAATCATTTCCGCGCTTCTGAATCCCTTAACGTTCGCGCTCGTCAATCTCGGCGTAGTCGCGCTGCTTTATTTCGGCGGGGTAAGGGTTTATTCCGGCGCGCTTACCCAAGGTATGATAATCGCCTTATACGACTATATGTCGCAGATTCTGATAGAACTCGTAAAGTTCGCGAATCTCGTAGTAACGGTATCCCGCGCGCTCGCATGCGGCAAGAGAATAGACGATATCTTGTCCATTAAACACGACGAAAGCCCGATATCCGACGAAGATAAATCCGACGCGTATATCGAATTCCGCGACGTAACCGTTTCGTATAACGGCGGCGGCGAAAGCCTTTCTCACGTCAACCTTAAAGTAGAAAAAGGGCAGACCGTAGGCATTATCGGCGCGACGGGCAGCGGTAAAACGACTATGATAAGCCTGCTTACCAGAATTTATTCTCCGACGGGCGGTAAAGTCTTTTTCGACGGTAAAAACGTTTCGGCTTATACGACCGAGGAACTCCGCGGTCGCATAAAAGTCGTTCTGCAAAAAACGGCTCTCTTTAAGGGAACTATAAAAGACAACGTGCTTCTCGGCGCGACGGATAAGTCGGACGAAAATCTGAAACTCGCCCTTGAAACGGCGCAAGCCGAAGATTTCGTAGAGAAAAAGCAGGGTGGAGCGAACGCCGAACTCGAACAGGGCGGCAAAAACCTTTCGGGCGGACAACGGCAAAGACTTTCCGTCGCAAGGGCGATAGCCGCAAAACCCGAAGTTCTTATTCTGGACGACAGTTCGTCCGCGCTCGACTTTTTAACCGATCTCAATATGCGCAGGGCGATTTCTTCGCTCGACCCCAAGCCCACCACTTTTATCGTTTCGCAAAGGGCGGCGGCGGTCAAACACGCCGACGTTATAGTCGTGCTTGACGAAGGTAAAGAAGTAGGGATAGGCGACCGCGACGAATTGTACGAAAACTGCCCCGTCTATCGCGAGATAGAATCTTCGCAGGAAAAGGGGGCGGAATAATGAAAAAGAAGACTAATAAAGGCGTAATCAAAAAACTCTGGAAATACGCTTATAAGTATCGTTTCGCGTTCGTGTTGTCGCTTATAACCGCCGCGCTTTACGTGGCGGGGGCGCTGTATCTGCCCAAACTCTACGGCGAAATGACTAACCTTATCGTCGGCAAAAACGACGTCGATTTAGACGGTATTTTAAGTCTCGGAATTCGCGCCGCGGCGATAATAGCGGCGGCGGCGTTGATGCAGTGGGTAACCGAAGTCGTGTGCGTAAAAATATCTGACGGGGTCGCCCGCTCGGTAAGAAAAGATCTGTTTGAAAAAATTCAGAAGTTGCCGCTCAAATATATCGACGGCAGACCTACGGGCGATATATTGTCCGTCGAAATAGGCGACGTAGACCGACTTGCCGACGGTATGTTGCTCGGATTTTCGAGGTTTTTCACGGGTATACTCACGATAATCGGAACGCTGGCATTTATGGTAAGTATTAACCCGATAATCGCCGTATGCGTGGCTTTAATAACTCCGTTGTCGCTCTTTACCGCAAAGTTCATTACGGGCAGAACGTATAACAGATTCAAAGCGCAGGCGGAGATAACGGGCAGACAGACGTCGCTCGTCGAAGAAACTCTTTCGGCTATCCCGACGGTCAAGGCGAATCTTGCGGAAAACAAATTCGGCAACGACTTCGATAAGGTCAACGACGAACTCAAAGACTGTTCGTTCAAAGCCGTATTTTACTCGTCGCTTACCAACCCCACCACGAGATTTATAAACGCCGTCGTGTACGCGGTAGTCGCGTGCGTCGGCGCGTTAATTGCGGTAAAGGGCAGCCCCACGGGGGCGTTCGCGGTAACGGCGGGGTCGCTCGTGTCGCTTTTGAGTTACGCTAACCGCTATACCAAACCGTTTAACGAAATCACTTCGGTATTGACCGAAATTACGGGTGCGAAAGCGTGCGCCGACAGAATTTTCAAGGTTCTTGACGAAGACGAAGAGATTATATACGACGGTGAAAAACAAGCCGAAACTCTGCAAGGCAAAGTCGACTTTAAGGACGTATATTTTTCTTACGATCCGAGTTTCAGACTCATACAGGACTTCAATCTGTCGGTAAATCCCGGCGAAAAGGTCGCAATCGTAGGTCCTACGGGCTGCGGGAAAACCACGCTTATTAACCTGATAATGAGATTTTACGACGTTACGAGCGGCGAAATCGATATGGACGGTATACCGAGTAAGCAGATCGAACGTAAGAGTTTACGCCGCAATATCGGTATGGTTTTGCAGGATACCTGGATAAGAAAGGCGAGCGTAAAAGACAACGTGGCGATAGGTAACCCCGACGCTACGCAGGCGGAGATAGAAGAAGCGTGCAGACGCGCGCATTGCCACGGGTTTATTTCAAGACTTCCGAAAGGTTACGATACGATAATCGGCGAAGAGGGCTTGTCGCAGGGGCAGAAACAACTTATCTCGATTGCGAGAGTAATGCTTTGCCTGCCGCCCGTGCTTATACTCGACGAAGCGACTTCCAACATAGACACCCGCACCGAAATGAAGATACAAAAGGCGTTTTACGAACTCACGGCGGGCAAAACTTCGTTTATGGTCGCGCACAGACTTTCGACTATTCGTTCCGCCGACCTTATACTGGTTATGAAAGACGGAAACGTTATAGAGCAGGGTAAGCACGCCGAACTTTTAGAGAAAAAAGGCTTTTATTATCAATTGTATAACAGCCAATTCGAAAAATAAATCGAAAATTTTCGAAAGTCGCTTGCAAACCGAAAAAATTGCGTATACAATATTATAAAACAAGGAGAAAGGCAATGATCGACGAAAAAGATTTGGAATTTAACGCAGACGAAGACGACGTAATAGTTTTGCAGGGACCCGACGGCGAAGAAGTAGAGTTCGAAGAAATCGCGGATATAACGCTCGGCGAGCATTTTTACGTTATTCTGCAACCCGTAGAACGCCCCGAAGATATGGGGCAGGACGAAGCGGTAGTATTCGAAGTTGTCGCGGGCGAAGAGAACGACGAGTTCGTAGTAGTCGACGACGAAGACGTAATAGACGAAGTCTTTACCGAATACAATCGTTTATACGACGAACAAAACTCGTAAATTGCATTTATTTCGCAACAATCCGACTGTCATCGCGAGCGTAGCATTTTTCTCTGCCTTCCCTATCGGGGAAGGTGGCAACGAAGTTGACGAAAGAGGTCAAACAACGAAGAAATTACGTATGCGACCGGTATAAAAGTCGCGTACAAGACCTCTATCGGCGCGTTACGCCGCTTTCCTCGATATCCAGTAAAACAAAAAAGCCGGAATGCAAAATTTTCTTGCTTCCGGCTTTAATCGTAAGTGGATTTTTATTTGTTGAATAATTCTTTGTAGGTCTTACTGAATTTGATAACGGGCGCTTTGCACGCTTCGATCAGGACCTTTTCGCCCGTCAACGGATTTACGCCGTCGCGCGCGTTTTTGTCTTTTACGTCGAAGGTCGCAAAACCCGAAATGTGGACGTACTCGCCTTTTTGAAGACTTTCGGTCAAAGTGTCGATAAACGCGTTAAAGTTTTTTTCCGCGTCTTTGATGGTTACGCCTAAATTGTCGGCGTACGCTCTGATAAATTCGCTTTTATTCATGTATTTCCTCCGTAAGGGGCAACTTTTGTCGCCTCCACCATACGACAACATTGTAACATACGATAAAAACTTTTTCAAGCCATTTTGCGATTTTTTCGGTAAAAATTTAATTTTTTTCGATTTTTAGCCGATTTTTTGACTTTTGCTTGCGCTTTTTGCTCGTAAATGCTATAATCGGAATGATCGCGCAATCGCTTGCGATAAACCGCTCGGTTGACATCAGCCGTCAGACGGCGGATACCGCGTACAATATCCGTAAAGGAGATATTATGAAAAAAAAATTATGGTTCACTCTGTCGGCGGTATGCTTTGCCGCGTTCGTGATATTGATAATTTTGCTTAAAACGGCAGACGTGGGCGTGTGGCTCGGCAAAGAAGTCGGTCTTTATACGCTTAACAAAGCCGTTTTTGACGCGTTCGGCGGAAAGTTGAACGGTTTTTGGTATTCGTTGACCGGATATTTCGGTTATCTCGCCGTCGTTATAGCGATTTTCTTTGTCGGTGTCGGTTTGTATCAGGCGATTAAGCGTAAAAGTCTTAAAAAAGTCGACGACGACTTGTATTTTCTGGCGGTCGCTCTGCTGATTCTGGCGATTTGTTACTTTTTGTTCGAAGTAATAAAGATCAATTATCGCCCCGTACTTTTAGACGGGCAGACTTCCCCCGAAGCCTCTTTTCCGTCATCGCATACTATGCTTTCCGTGGGGATTTTCGGGCTGTCGCTCGTAGAAATTCTTTTACGCGTAAAAAGCAAAAAACTAAAAATTCCGCTTGCGTGCCTTGCGGGTATTCTGGCTGCGGTTTCTGCGGCGGGCAGGTTACTTTCTTCTGCGCATTGGTTTACCGACGTGGTCGGCGGAACGCTTTTCGCGCTTGCCGTCGTTTTCGCGTTTTGCTTTTCGATCGATAGGTCTGAGCGTGAAAAAGACGAAATCGGGGCTGAAACGACGGAACAATGAGTAATTTAAGCGAAAAAAAACGCCGCGTTCTTTTCGTTACGGCTATAATATTCGCCGTTATCGGCGTAGTTTACGAGTTTGCGTTTTCGGGCAGAATATCATCTCCGCCCGATTCCGAAATGATAGATTCGGCGATAACCCGTCTGGTCGGCAGCGTCGCGATCGCGTGTCTGTTGCCGTCGTTTGGGTATAAAGTGTTTAATAAACCCTCGGCTTTCGCGGTTTTGTCCGTTCTGCCGTGCTTCGCCGCGGTGATCTGTAATCCTCCGCTTATCGGACTGTTTCTCGGCGACGCCGAAATAATTTACGGCGAAAGTTACCGCTTTTTGCTTTTCGCCGCCGAATGTCTTGCAACCGGGATTTTCGAAGAATTGTTGTTCAGGTCGATACTTTTCCCGGCGATTTTAGAAAAACGCAGACAGACCTCGGTCAGGATTTTTTTGTCGGTTATCGTTTCGTCGGCGATTTTCGCGCTCGTGCATCTGCTTAATTTGTTTGCGGGCGCGGGCTTCGGGGCGGTCGCCATGCAGATAGGCTATTCGTTTTTAATCGGCGGACTTTGTTCGTTCGCTCTGTTAAAAACGGGAAACGTTGCGTTCTGCGTCTTGCTGCACGCCGCGTTTAATTTTACGGGAACTCTCGTCGAACGGCTCGGCGTCGGCGGGTGGGGCGGTTTGCCTACGGTATTTATAACTCTCGCCGTCGCTTTACCCGTTGCGGTTTACGTCGTATACTCGCTTATAAAAATACCGACGGAAACGACGAATAAACTTTATTGAAAATTCGCAGCGAGCCGCCCGTTTCGGGCGGCTCGCTTGTTTGGCATACAAGCCGACCCGAAAAATTCCGTTGCAAGCGAAAAATACGCCGCCTTGAATTTATCGATTCGGCTCGATGTTAAATTTTATATTTATCTTCTATGTTGTAATCCAGTCCGTGGGCTTTCGCGACTTTCCAGTATTGTAAAATTTCAAGCGTTTCTACGTACGCCGTCTTTTCTCCGCGGGTAAATTCGCTGGGCTCACACGTATTCAATTCGTCTAAATATTCAGTCACCAGGTCAATAAGATAGATTATCACGTCTTCTGCATCCATAAATTTTACACTTCTGTAATCGCGATCCCCTCCGATATTTCTTCGTTTTCCAGATATGCATAGAAAAAATCTATTATATCGTTGCGTAACCTGTAAAGGGTACTTTCCGCCACGTGGCATAGATTGGCAAGTTGCCATGCAGATAAATTCTGTTCGTCGATATAAATCGATTTGAAAATATTGTAATGGTTGGACTTACCTCTGCTGCTGTTTATTTTATACATTTTACGTATAAAGTTAAAGGCGGCTTCGTAATCTTTATCCCCCGATTTTATCAAAGTTTTAATCTTATTTTCTTTGTCGCTTAACGATTCGACTTTGGTAAAATTTTCCATAGATACCATTATAGTATCTAAGTTTTGAAATGAACTCTCAAAAAATGGGAGTACCGGATAATTTATCGTGTTTTCACAGAACGGATAACGATATCGTCATAGCGTATACGAAAAAATCGGACAAAACACGTTCGGCGGAGCGAAAAAAAATTTTCGCCCCGCCGCGATATTTTTACGGTTGACCTTGTTCTTCATTTCGTTCTTCGCCCCTTTTGAAACCGAAACCGCAAAGACATTCTCCGCAACTTTGACATATATAACCGTTGCATTTCGGACACCTGAGCCATGGTAGTTTAACTATTTTTTCTTTGCAATTCCAGCAATGTGGTTCGTTATCCGACCCGCGGGGCGGCCTCGGAGGCTTTGGCTGCGGAAACGGATATACTTCTATTTCTTCATAAATTTCGTCTTTTCGCTTCTTTATCTCTTCGAGTAAATATTTGACCTCGGTTACTTCCGCATTTTGGCAGACGAAACAATTTTTGCCTTTTTGACTGCTTCGGTTACCTGCGGACAGTTACTAAAAGCGGTGAGGGCATAAGTCCTGTATACTTACGAAAAATGGTGTCGGCATAGGTTCTCTCTACTTACGAAAAGTGGTGGTGGTATAAGTCCCGTATACTTACGAAAAGTGGTGAGGGCATAAGTTCCGTATACTTACGAAAAATAGTCTTGCTCCGATTTATACCGATAAAAGAGAAAGGAAATAAAAAGTAACAAAGTCGATACTTTGTTTGAATAATATATTAAAGTATGATATGATAAGATTGCCCGCAAAGAAAAACGGGCGAAGGAGGACGATATGAAAAAGATTTTAACCTGCGTTATGGCGGCGGCGATTATCGCTTCGTCGTGTCTGACGGCTTGTAAGCCGCAACCGCGACAAGAAAGCGATAAAGACAAATTCGCTTATTGGATTGAGGGAATAAGATATTCCGTAACGGTCGACGATAATTATACGTTTAGCGGTAAAGGAACGGAAACGTATAGATATGAAGCCTACGGCGAAACCCGAACGTATTACGAAGAAACGGAAGCACGGTCGGGCAATAAGTATTACCGTTTCGCCGAAAACTACGACGTAGACGAAAGTGGAGATAAAACGTTGGTTTATTCTGAAATTTCGGCTATAAAAGTCGTTGACGATAACGGCGTAATCCGTACCAAAAAATACGATTACAGTAAAGAAGAAGGCGAAGAAGCGGAAGCGAGAGGTTCTTACGTCGCGCCCGATACGGCGAAAGAAAAAGCGGAATATTCGCCGAAACAATATCTTGCAAAATCAGGCTTTGACAAGGCTACGACGTCCGAAGAAGTTTTCACGAGTTTTACGGAATGGTGGTATAAAGAAAAAGAAGAAAGGAACGATAAACTATCTTTCTCGTTTAAGAGAAATTCCGACGGCTCGGTTTCGGCGATTTTCGAGTGTAAGTATACCGCAAAATGGGATCAATCTGAAGCCACGTTCGTCGGGGATTGTAACGACGTTTTCGAATACGTGGTGAGCGGTGGCAAATTCGTAAAATATAAAGAACGCAACAAGTACGTGTGTACGTGCGCGGATAATCCGTCGTTGAATTATACCGAAACCGACGATTCCGAAAGTACGTTTTTATACGGCGCGTTCGACGAAGAATATTATAATTCGATTGACGTTACGACGGAAGAAACCGGTAACGACTATTACGGGTACGTAAACTTTTATATGGCGGGGTATTTGTACCCCGTAACCATGTATCTGCCGGTGGGCAAAACCGCAGATACGGAAGCCGTAAAAGCCGCTTTGGTCGATTGGAATCGTAACTGCAACTACAATACGTTGATAGGCAAATTAGATTACGGCGATTCGGTTTACGATTACGCGACGGACGAAGAAAAGGCGGAATGGATAGAAGAATCGAAAGCGAAAAACGCAAAGTTTACGGACGCGCTCGCTATTTATACCGACTCCGAGATGACTAAACCTTTCCAAAGCATAACCATGGAGGAGTATACGGGCGATAACGCACCCGAATATAACCTGTATATAAAAATTACCCCGCCCGAAGGCGACGCGTGGGTAATAAGTTACGTTGAATCCAACAATAATAAAGGTACGTTCTTTATAAGGTATATTCAAAGTTGCGCTCATTATCAGGACGGAACGTTGAAATTTGACGCCAATCAAAGACTTTCGGGCTATCCCGTTATAAAAGTTGACGGCGGCGAGCCTTCCGAAGACGGGCAATACGTTTTCGAAAGCGGAAGTCTTCATATTTTCTATTGCGAAAACAGATATTGATTTTCTGAAAGTAAAAATATAAAAAGGCGGCGAGCAGAACGGGCGGTACGAAATTATTCGTACCGCCCGTAATATTATCAATCGATTATAACGAAAGCGAGATGATTTTATTCTCCGCTTGCAAGCGTGATTTCAACGTTCGTTATTTCCCCGAACGTTGACGGTTCGAACGCGATTCTGTGCGTTTCGTATTTATCGCCTATTCCGCCGTAACTTCCGTTATATTCCGTATTGTTTCCGTCGCGGCGATAAATCGTCGCAAATTCTTGCGTTTCTTCGTCCAGCGTTTGTATGTTACGGAAAACGAATTCTTTCGTTCCGTTGACGATCACTTTTATATCGTTTACGGTGCTCGCAAAGCACAAGCCGAGCGCAAATCTGCCGTTTTTGAGCCGATAACCGCCGTATTCGGCGGCATTCATAAGGTAGCCGTTCTCGCCCCAGTCCATAATTTTCGACTTAAACCCGATATTATCGCGAGTTAAGGCGGAGTCGCCGCTCATATAATCGTTTACTCCTTCGGCAAAATCAACGTCGTAACCGTCAGCCCTTCCGTCCGGGTAGGCGGAAGGCTTATCGAGTTCAACGTACCAACGTTTATCGGTTTCGTTATAGAAAAATTTACCGTCTGCGGTTTTGCCGTTTATAGTAAGTTTTTTGTAGTTTTCGGCAAGATGAAGTACCGCTGCGTTTTCGCGAAGCGGCGCGTAAATTTTGCCGTTCGTATCGTAAAGCGATTGCAGCGATAATATCTCGTTGAAATCGCCGTCGCATACGCTGCCGTCCAAAAGCGTTAAGTCGGTGTATATTTTGCGTGAGTAACTTTGTCCCGTCATGCTGAGGCGCAGTTGTATTTCCACGTCCGACAAAACTGCAATATCCCAAGTCTTTACTTGTTTATCGCCGATGATTTTTGTCTTTTTTTCAACATACTCGCCATATCCCGAATATTCACCATGAATCATAAAGTCGTCCGGGAAAGCAATTTCTCCCGTGTGCGTAGCCGTTATGGTGATTTTCGTTCCGTGTTTTACTTTTTTTACGTCCGAATTGATTTTGTCTTTCAGTTCCGCAAGCGAAGCGGTCTTGATCGGAGTCGATTCTTCCGTTCTCCATACGTATTTCAACTCATACGAAAACTCGTCCAAGTCTTGCTCGTACTCGTTATCGTAGAACGTTGCCGTTACGCCGTAACTTTTTATCGCGGGTTTACCCGTAAAAGTAATTTTTACGTCGGAAGTCGGATATACTTCGTAATCGACGACTTTTTCGTTGTCGTTTCTAATCGACGCTTCCTTTCCGTTGGCAAATATCTTAAAGTCGCCCTTATCGTAGCCGTCTTCAAACGTAACGGTCACAAAAAACGAGCCGCCTTTACCCGAAGTAAAATAGATGGTTTCGGCGTTTCCGCTTCCGCTGGTCATAGTTCCTTGTCCGTTTTGGATACGCTCTACGCCTTCGGGCAGCACGGACAAGTCCTGAAAGGTTATTTTGTATTTAGTATCCTTCTTGGTGCAGGCAGTAAACAAGCATACAACGCAAACGAGCGACAATAAGCATAAAAGTAATTTTTTCATGGTTGTAAAACCTCCTGTTTTTCAGATTTCGTTTATTTTTCGGTTGATTTCGAAAGATTGCCGGAGAAAACCCATTCCGTTACGCTTTCCGATTTAACTTCGATACCGGTAATCGATAACCAAAAGTCGGAAAACAACAAAAAAAGCGCAAGGGAAAAGTTTTCTCTGCGCTTGTAATCTAAACGTAAGTCATAGGCGGATACCTCCCGTCGAGAGTTTTTGGTTTTTGCAATTCGTCGTTTTTCGTTCCCGTACTGCCTCTTTAGAAAATAGTTTTGACGTTTCGGCGTTGCCACTTAAAACTATTATGCTTGTCTATCATAGCACAAAATTCTTGTTTTGTCAAGTTCTATAAGCCGACGTATTTTGACTGACGCCACGTAATGCAAATCTCGGAAAAGTTTTTATTGTTTTTTAACCGAAACGCCGTCTTTCGAAATCATTACGAGATAACCTTTCTGCAAAATTTCGGCGCGCAGCGCGTCGGCGGCAGCGTAATCTTTCCGTAACCTTGCGTTCTGCATTTTTTCCGCCATTGCGGTTATTTCGGCGGGAACGGGTTCGTCGTGCTTCGCTTCGTACGCTTTTACGTATTCGGTCGGGTCTTTTTTGAAAAGACCTATAAGCGAGTAGGTTTTGCGTATCTGCGAGAGCATTGCGCCCGCTTTTTCGTCTTTCGCCGCGATAAGCCCGCGTATCGTTCTGAAATATCCGTACAGGTCGGAAATTGCAAGGGCGGTGTTGAAATCGTCGGACATATCTTCGTTGAATTTGTCGTCTATACCGGGGTAGTCGCCGTCGATTTTAATTCCCGCTTTCAACGCAGAATCGTATACCTTGTAAAATTCGTACAAGTGCTTTTCGGCTTCGGGGAAGAGTTCGGGCGTTACGTTTATATCGTTACGGTAGTTACCGGATAAAAGAGCGAGTTTTATCGCTTCGTTCGAGTAATCTTTAAGCAGATCGCTCATTAAAAGCGAATTGCCGAGCGACTTGCTCATTTTCTGACCGTTGACTTTGATAAGTCCGTTATGCACCCAATATTTTACGAACTGTTTGCCGGTCAACGCTTCGGTTTGCGCTATTTCGTTTTCGTGGTGGGGGAATATGAGATCTCTTCCGCCGCCGTGAATGTCTATCTGTTCGCCGAAGGCTTTTCGGTTCATTGCCGAACATTCTATATGCCAACCGGGGCGACCGTTTCCCCAGGGGGATTTCCAGAAAATCTCGCCCTCTTTCGCCGATTTCCAAAGTGCGAAGTCGAGTGGGTCGCGCTTATCCTCGTCGTTGTCTATCCTTACGCCGTTAAGCGCGTCTTCAAGATTTCTGTGCGAAAGTCTGCCGTAGGCGGGAAAAGACGAAACCGAAAAATACACGTCGCCTTTTTTAGTCGGGTAGGCGTGTCCTTTTTCGATTAAAGCCGAAACGAAATCGATAATATCGTCGATACTTTCGGTCGCTTTAATCCATATATCGGGGTCGTCTATGTCCATTTCGCGCATAACCTTGTCGATTTTTTTAATCATCATTTTTGCGTATGCGTCGGCGGGAATTCCCGTTTCTTTGGACTTCGCGATTATCTTGTCGTCTACGTCGGTGTAGTTGCGGGCGTAGGTTACGTCGTAGCCCTTTTTAATAAGGAATTTTCTGATAATATCGTAGATAAGGGCTTGAAAAGTATGTCCGATATGCGCTTCGCCCGAAACGGTTATTCCGCAGGCGTACATTTTGACCTTGTTGCCGTTTAACGGGATAAATTCTTCTTTCTGCCCGGATAAAGTGTTGTAAATTTTCATAGATATAGTCCTTTAATATAGTCGTTTTTAGTGATTCGTACACTGATTTCGCGATTGTCGCGCTACGTTTGCGACGACGGTAAACAAAGTACGTCATTGCGAAGGAGCAAAGCGACTGTGGCAATCCCCGCGTCAGAAGGCGGAGCAGCCGCATAAGCGAACGTACTCCGATTTTCGCGATTGCGTTATTTCAATCGTTTTTCGAGTTCGTCTATGCGGGCGCGGAGCGCGCAGATTTCCTCTACTATCACGTCTTTCGATTCGGCTTTTTCGTCGATCTTTTCGCCGTTTATTTTTACCGTTCTTCCGGGGACGCCTACGACTGTGGCGTGCGGCGGAACGTCTTTAAGCACTACGCTGCCGGCGCCGATTTTGGCGTATTCGCCAACCGTAATCGCGCCCAGAACCTTTGCGCCGCAGGATATAATCGCGCCTTCTTTTACGACGGGATGGCGGCGTTTACCCGTTTCTTTGCCCGTGCCGCCGAGAGTTACGCCCTGATAGATGATAACCCCCTTTTCCACGACGGCGGTTTCGCCGATAACCACGCCTGCTCCGTGGTCGATAAACACGCCCGAAGCGATTTGCGCGGCGGGGTGAATTTCTATGCCCGTAAGGAATTTCGCGACCTGACTTATTATTCTCGCAAGCAACTTAAAGTGTATTTTATAAAAGAAATGAGCCACTCTGTGCCGCGAAAGGGCTTTTACGCCGGAATAGGTAAGCCATACTTCGAATTTCGATCTTGCCGCCGGGTCGCTTTGTTTGGCGAAATTTATATCTTCTCTTAATCTTTTGAAAAACATTTTTATTTTACCGAATATAAACGAAAAAATACGCCTTTTCTCATAGCGCTATGAGAAAAGGCGTCGTAAACGCTGTTCCACTTTTCTTTCGAGTTTAATAAACTCCTCGTTATCTCTTTTACGCCGAGCCCGCGTGAGCGATTAACTCCTCTTACTTTGCAAAAGGCAAAGAGCGAAAGGCACTTTCGCGGAAGAACGCTTAGGCTTGCACCGAACGCCTTTTCTCTTGGCGCGTCTTTTCCGTTACTCTTTTTCGCCGTCGATTTCTATATACGTATGAATTTTAACATATAAAACGTGAATTTGCAACCGTTTTCGCCTAACCCGATTAAAAATAATTGCATTTGATTAAATTATGGTGTATAATTTGGGCGTAAATTTGCGTTACCGCAAGACGAAAGGAGATAGTTATGCTCGATCTGAAACTTATAACCGAAAATCCCGAACTCGTAAAGGCAAGGCTCGCTAAAAAAGGTTGCGTGGCAGACTTTACCGAGGTTCTTAAACTCGACGCCGAAAGAAAGGAATTGATGGCTAAAATAGAAGCCCTCAAAGCGGAGAGAAACAAAGTTTCGGCAGAAATACCCAAACTTAAAAAAGAAGGCAAGCCCGTAGAAGAAATTTTCGCGCGTATGCGTAAAATCGGCGAAGAAATCGCCGAGGGCGACGCTAAAATAGACGATTTGCAAAAACGCGTTACCGACTACGTCGCTTCGCTGCCGAATATGCCCGACGACGACCTTCTCCCCGGCGAAAAGGAAAACAATAAGGTTATAAAAGTGTTCGGCGAAAAACCCGAATTTGCGTTTAAGGCCAAAAACCACGTGGACCTTTGTACTTCGCTCGGAATAATCGACTACGAAAGGGGCGTTAAACTTTCGGGCAACGGCTATTGGCTCTATCGCGGCGACGGCGCAAGGCTCGAATGGGCGCTTCTCAACTACTTCGTCGCGACGCATCTCAAAGACGGTTACGAAATGATTCTGCCGCCGCACATGCTCGGATATAATTGCGGTTTCGGTGCGGGGCAGTTCCCGAAATTCGCCGACGAAGTTTATTGGGTAGACAGCGAAGACGGTAACAAAAAACGCGCGAAGTTTATGCTTCCGACGGCTGAAACCGCGCTCGTCAATATGTACGCGGGCGAAATACTCGACGAAAGCAAACTTCCCATGAAATTTTTCGCTTACACTCCTTGCTATCGTAAAGAAGCGGGAACGTACAGGGCGGAAGAACGCGGAATGGTAAGAGGACACCAGTTCAATAAAGTAGAAATGGTTCAATACGCTCACCCGGATAAGTCGAAAGAAGCGTTCGAAGAACTCGTGAACAAGGCGTGCGCTTTGATGGAAGGGCTGGGGCTTCATTTCAGACTTTCCAAACTTGCGGCGGGAGATTGCTCGGCTTCCATGGCGAGAACTTACGACATCGAAGTATGGATTCCGTCGATGGGCATATATAAAGAAGTTTCGTCCGTTTCCAACGCCAACGACTATCAGGCAAGAAGAAACAACACGAGATTCAAAGACGCGCAGACGGGCAAGACGAGATTCGTTCATACTCTTAACGGTTCGGGGCTTGCGACGTCGAGAGTGTTCCCCGCGCTGATAGAGCAATATCAGAACGAAGACGGCTCGGTTACCATACCCGAAGTTTTAAGACCGTTTATGGGCGGACAGGAAAGAATAGAAAAGGGCAAACTTTAATAATAACGTACGGCTCGCGGCGTAACGCCGCGAGCCGCTTAAAAACTACTATGAAAGACCTCGTATACGAATACGGAAAAGATATTCTGACGTCGGAAAATTTTCTGCGGGAAACGGCTTTTCGCCATCACGGCGCGAAGTCGTGTTTTTGTCATTCCGTATGCGTCGCTTACGAGAGCGTAAGGCTTGCGCTGAAAAGTAAGAAAAAGATAGATATGCGTTCGCTCGTAAGGGGAGCGTTATTGCACGATTACTATCTTTACGACTGGCACGAAAATGATAAAAACCATAAATTGCACGGGTATATCCACGCGAAACGCGCGCTTGAAAACGCCGAAAAAGATTTCGGCTTAAACGACGTCGAGCGGGATATAATTTTTAAGCACATGTTTCCGCTTAATATTCGTTTTCCGCGTTATAGAGAAACTTATATAGTATGTATTGCGGATAAAAAATGTTCGATGAAAGACTTTAATAAAATAGAAAATTGCGAAAACAAACTCGCCGACGGCGAAGATTTAGGCAAAAGATTTACCGATATAGTGTTTGATTTCGACGGAACGCTCGTCGATACGAGCGACGCTATAATAAAGACGTGGCGATATACTCTTAAAGAGTACGGCTACGATTTTACCGAAGATTATTTGTCGGGTATAGTGAACGGCGTTTCGATAGAGCGTTCGCTGTCGATTTTAGGCGTAAAAGACGACGGAAATTTCGCGAAAAAGTGGCTTGAAAATCACGGCGGGTTTATAGGGGAAGCGAAGTATTTCAAAGACGCTTTGCCCGTGCTGGGCTATTTAAGAAAGGCGGGTTATCGGCTCGGAATAGTCACGTCAAGGCCGAAGAGCGAGTACGAGGCGTATCTTGCGGGATTGCACGCCGAAAAATACGTGGATATAGTGGTGCTTGCCGACGAAACCGAAAAGCATAAACCCGACCCCGAACCGCTCGAAAAATACGCCGAACACGCGGGCGTAAAATTAACCGATTGCCTTTACGTCGGCGATATGCCGACGGATATAGCCTGCGCGAACGCGGCGAAAGCGGGTTCGTGCTTTATCCGTCGCGGTAAAGCAAAGCCCTTGCCGCAGGCAGACTACAATATCCGCTCGCTCAAAGAAATCAAAAAGATATTGAAATAATCAAACTAAACCCCGCCCGAGGAAACTTTTTAATAAGTTCCCTCGGGCGAATTTAATTATATAAAAATTTCCGTTTTTTTGTTGCAAAGAGCATTTACTTATGGTATGATATACTAAGCGAATGAGGCGAAAATTTTTTCGCATTCGGTAATTAGATAAACGGGGTTAAAAATGATTAGAAAAAGAGTTGTTGCGGCGGTATTAGTAATTGTTTTGTGTATGACTTTCGCTCCGCGTTCCGTATTGCAGGCGGCGGCGGACGGTATAAAGGAGATCGATTTTACCACCGACGCAAACGTTGCGGAAATTGAAGTCGACGATATAAGTATAGGTGAAAAACCGTCGGACAATATCGTAATGGAATATGTAGAGGATAGAACGGAAACCGAAAAGAAATTTTTAATGGATGACGGAAGTATTATGGTTCGGCAGTACGCCGCTCCGATACATATAAAAGACGAAAACGGACAGTTTCAAGAAACCGACGCTTTTATCAATACCGAAAACGCATTATACTCGGTTGAAAATACCGAAATCGAAAAAGATACGGAAGCAAACGGGCTGACCTTATACGACAATAATACCGTCGTGCCGGAATATAATGCCAACAAAATAAAGATCGGTAAGATAAAGTCCAATATTGCTTCCGGATTTATTTCCTTTCCGAATCGTAACGATCAATATAAAAATTCGGGGTATTACCTGGCATACGGTACTTTGAAATATCGTATACGCAGCGTTGGCAACAATACGGCGGGAACGACAAAATATCGAGTGCGTACGGCAAGGAATTACGTCCCGCTCAATCAGATCTCGTCTGTATCCGACGTGTATTTCAGCGGGAATGCTTTGTTGACCGCTTCGAGTGTTCAGTCTACAAAAAAATGGTATCAATCCTCCGCGACGCATCAATCGAAATCCGAAACGGTCTATTTTGCGCCTGAATTTTTCAATGGCTATGCGGATATGACGTTTGTGTGGGAGGCAACGTCTACGAATGGCAATCAACATGCCGAAATCGATGTAAGAAGCGGTGAAGCCCCGGTTTTGTCGTTGTATTATTTGCCTACGGCGGGCATTAACGAAAATCAACCGTACGAAAAATTTTCGTATAACGGCGGTACGGGCAATGTTAATCTGATAGACGGAAGTCTTAACGCGACGTTCGATGTTTTGTCGATAAATACGGCAAGCAATCCGTTAACTCTTCAACTCGTTTACAATGACGACTATAACGGAGTAATGGAAGAGTTCGGTATGAAAAAAATGTTCGGAAATAATATTAAGGTAAATTTTCAACAGGCAATAACGACCAGCGGGAATATTACCAGATATATCGATGAAGACGGTTCAGTCAATTCGTTGATTAAAACGGACGGCAGCAGATATTATTCGTACGATAAGAATATCGTTTATAATTCCGTAGATAAAGTGATTTATCGTGATGGCAATGTCGTGTTGGAATCCAACGAGGGTAAAGTAATCACAACTTATTTGAAAACGAGTGATAGCGATGAAAGACCCGTCTATACTATAACTTACCAAAACGGCATAATGGAAGACGTAAGTTGTTTGTATTCGTCCGATACCGTTGCAGACATTCAATTTCATTATAAGGGTACTATGGTTGATTACGTTGTAGGTAGAATCAAAAAGAGATCCGGTTCTTCGTATACTCAAATTTCGCGCGTAGATTTTACGTACGATACGAACGGAAATCTTGTTAAAGTTACAAACAACGAAACCGGTAACGATAAGTTTCGTATCGTGTACGATACAAACGAAGAAAATAAATTGACGAAGATATACGACGACGCGGGAAACGTGTACACGTCAAATCTTACGCATTGGTCGAGTCCGAGTGTATTAAAAAGGAATTGCGCGTGGCATTCTTTCGGAAATTACGGAGGAGAAACTCAATCGATCGGAGGGACGTCTTTTACGGCTGACGAAGCCGTAACGAAAGTGGAATACAAAGAGAACGACGCCATAGTAAAAACGAGAAATGTAGCAAGAAAAAGCGGCGCTATTACAAGCGAATGGGTTACGGACAACAGTAACGGTAAAACGCATATTACGACTAAATTGGTAAGCGCGTCGACTCTTGACTCATCTTCGAAAACTAACGTATACACTTATACCTACGCTCTTGACCGTAAAAACAACGTTTCGATAGAGAAAAATTCCGCAGAACCGGGTGGCGAAGCCGATGTGAGAATCGGAACAAACCATGGTATTGTCAACGTCGAGGGGCAGAGTTATTGCGTCGGGCTTCTGCTTGAATGCGCGGGAAATGCGCGCGCCGAAATAAAAGTCAACGGTGCGGTTATGGAGCGGGTGTCTTTCAACGGGGCAAACAAAACGTACGTAACCGTGTCGTTGCCGTACGTTACGACGGCAACGCTTGTAAGCGTGAATAATACGGGGGTCAATACGATAAAGATTCTCGACGCAACCTACAATACCCACGTAGGACAATCTACCGTTCGTTCCGTATATAAAGGAGAAGATAAAAACTATATAAGCAGCGTAACGACGCGTAAAAAGGGTGTAATTTATGAAACGCAGTATAATAATTGGGGCAGAACAACGAGAGTTTTCGAAACCGATTATAAGTCGGGCAAGGCAGTACAAGAAAGTTATACTTACGCGTATAACGGTGAAAAACTTACCGGTATAACGGGCGAAGGAAAGAGCGTTTTGTATTCTTATCCGTCTGCCGCTAAAAAGGTTATTACCGTTAAAAACGGTTCGGACGTCATATTGAAGTCAACCGTTGAAACGACGGATAATATAAGTAATTATACGATTAAGCGTACGGATAACGGAATCGTAACAAAAACTTATTACGATTTGTTGGCGGGCGACGTGCGGCTTAAAAAGATTGAATCGGACGGAACGATAACCGAATACGGTTACGATAGCGACGGGCACGTGGTTTCGATAACGCAGAACGGAATAACGCAGAATATAGACTATACCGATTTGCGTACGAACGGGTATCGGTTAGGCAATGCGTATTCGTTGACAAGAGATAATTCGTCTTTAATAACGAAGATAAGCAGAAATAACGGAAACGATGAAGACGTAGATTTGCTGTCGATAGATTACTATGGGGGTAAAGTGCAGAAGAAAGAATATGCTAACGGAGATACGCTGTCTTATGCGTACAATTACGGCTACGGTATGCGAGCTTCTGCAACGTGGAACGACGCGTACGGCGAAACGCTGATTGATTATGGCTATACCGATTGGAAACTTACGGACGTTACGCAAAGCGTAAACGGTATAGTTAAACTTGCGTACAATTACAGCGATTCGGATACAGTAAAGAGGCTGACGGTAGACGGCGACATCAATGCCGCGTACGAATACGTTTATGATGATTTTGGTTTATTACAATCCTTTGCTATGAGCAGAGATAACGGTAGTTCGTCTGTTATGGCGAGTTATTGGTATAACGATAATAACACTTTGTCAATTATCGATCAAACCGGTTATGCAACGTTTTATTACTATGACGCTATTGACAGAATAAGCGAAAAGCGCATACAGATCGGGGGAAAAGTAGTAGGAAACCCGAGTTATACGTATTTGAGCGGAACGGATTATACTACGGGTAAAATAGCGACGATTACGGATAAAGTAACTGACAAGCAACAGAAATACGAATATAGCGGTAATCGCATAAGCAAATATTACGACGAAGTTAGCGGGTCTACACGGCAATATTCGTATGACGCTGCGGGCAGATTGCTTTCGGACGGATTGAGAACGTACGCCTACGACGCGTACAATAATCTTACCCGGAAGAGCGGAACCGGCGGAATTACGACTTTTAAGTATGACGCAAAAGATAAAACGAGGTTGACGTCGGTATTAAACGGGTCCGACGAAAAATATTTTTCGTACGACGCGTCGGGAAATATTACTACGTATAAAGGCGAAACGAAAAATTCGCCGCAGAATTTGTATTGGTCGCGCGGTAATAAACTTAAAAGCGGGCGGATACGTTTATACTTTGAATATGAATACGACGCGAATAATATCCGATACAAAAAAACGGTAAACAACGACGAAACGGTGTATTATTATAACGGAACTACGCTCATATCCGAACGTACGGGTAACGATTATATAAGATACTTGTATGACGAAAGCGGAATATGCGGAATGACTTTCAACGGGATGCCATACTATTTCGAAAAAAATATTATGGGCGACGTTATGCGCGTTTACGATCAGAAAGGTGTAAAAGTTGCTGAATTTACTTACGATTCTTACGGTAATATTTGCAGCGAAACCGGCGATATGGCATACTATGTAAAGATAAGATACCGCGGGTATTATTACGACAATGAAACGGGGTTCTATTATTTACAGTCGAGATATTACGACCCGAGCATAGGTAGATTTATTTCTGCCGATCAGCCGGAATTGATTCCGAGCCTTGCTATGAATATAGGTCAACTTAATTTGTATGCCTATTGTAATAACGACCCCATATCTTATACCGACGAAAGCGGCGAAGGTATTATCGCGATTATCGCGGTTTTGGTTGTGTGCGCGGTCATCGGCGGTACTATCGGCGGCGTCGTAAGTTATAATAAAGGCAACACCGGTTGGGATTTAACCAAAGATATTATACTCGGCACGGCAATCGGCTTAGCGGCAGGTGGAGCAATTGTGTCGTGTTGGGCGGTGTATGCTGGCGCGGTAGGGGCGATATCCGGAAACATTGCAACTGTGGCTGGAATTTCGGCTAAGCAGGCGTTTGGAATAGGGGCGTTGGCTTATAATTTTACGGCGATGTTTGTTGCCCCGTTGTATGGGATTAAAATGCGGGTAATTGAGTATAGTGAACCATCGCAACCTACGGTTCCGACGGACGTTAAGATTTTAACCGAATAGGAGGGGCGCATGTTTTTATTCAGAGGGGAATTAAGCGGTGATAGTTTGCGTTATATGAGAATAACAAAAATTAAAATGCGCGTTATTTTTGTTATGGGTTTAGTAATTTTCGGAGCAATACCGGTAACGTGTTTTGCGTTTGCGGTATCCTACTGGTGTTATTTGGTCTTAATTATTTTTTTTATAATGGGTCTTATATCTGTTTTTATGGATTTAAGCGATTTACCTGTAGAGGTTCGGATAACGGAAGATTACGTTACAGGCGTTGATAAGAAAGGCAGAAAGTCGTGTTATGGTGTCAATGAAATATTGGAAATTATCGATATGGGAACATGGTACAGATTGAAATTTAACTTGAAACTAAACCCGAATATAGTCTGTCAAAAGGATTTGCTTGTTGAGGGTACGCTGGATGAGTTTGAAGAAATTTTCAAAGATAAACTTGTAGTGTACGAACCTAAGAAAAGGCGAAAATAAGGAATGCGACGGAGTGAGGGGCGTTCTGTATGGTAAAATTTGAAGGTCAATTAAACGAAGAATGCAAAAAATTTTTGAAAAGGCAAAAATTTTTTGCGGCAGTTGTGTCGATTGCATTTTCGTTTACGACTACTGCGCCTATAATAATAGTATTCGCGCTTGCTGTTACAAAATGGATATTTTTATGTCTTATTTTACTTTTGGCTTTCTTTATATATCAGTATTATTACGATAGAATGGGTTATCCGATTAGTATAATAGTTAGTCAGGATTATATTAAGGGTATCGGAGAAAAACAATATCAAGAATATAGTACTTCGATAGAAAAAGTAGTAGAAGTAATCGACATGGGCTCTTGGTTTAGAATTAAGTTGGATTTTAAGATTAATATGTTTTTGATCTGTCAAAAGGATTTGCTTGTTGAGGGTACGCTGGATGAGTTTGAAGAGATTTTCAAAGATAAACTTGTAGTGTACGAGCCGAAGAAAAAGCAAAAATAAGGAATAAAAATGACAATTTTTTATTTTAAGGCGATGTTTGTTGCTCCGTTGTATGGGATTAAAATGCAGACAATCGAATATGGCGAGCCTACGCAGCAGACTGTGCCTACCGACGTTAAAATTTTAACGACTTAACGGGGGAATGTTATGATAGTTTTTAAGGGTAATTTGAACCCCGAATGTAGAGAGTATATGAAAAAAATAAAAATCATTGAATGGATTGTCAGTGTGGTAGGGGCATTTATTGCGACGTCATGGGTGGTAGTGTTAGTTGCATTAGCCGTTACGAAATGGTTGTTTTTACTCCTTATACCGCTATTGATTCTGATAATGGCTGATTTTTATCGACAAAGAGGGGGCTATCCTACGTACGTACAAATCGATGAAGATTATATCACGAGTAAAGGTGATAATCCGAAAGAATTTACGAGTTTCAGCCTTGACGATGTTCTGGAAGTTATAGATATGGGTACGTGGTATAAATTTAAGTTTAATTTGAAAGTTAACGTTTTTACTATTTGCCAAAAAGACTTGATAGTCGAGGGAACTTTGGAAGAATTTGAAGAGATTTTCAAAGACAAACTTGTAGTGTACGAACCTAAGAAAAGGCGAAAATAAGGAATGCGACGGAGTGAGGGGCGTTCTGTATGGTAAAATTTGAAGGTCAATTAAACGAAGAATGTCTAAAATACATAAAAAAGAAAAAATTGCTTGGTGCATTTATACACTGTAGCGTTTGTTTTTTATTAACGGCTATTCCTATTATGTGCTTTGCGTTTGCTGTTTCTTATTGGTGCCTGTTATCGTTAATATTTACGTGCGCGTTATGTATATGTATTACGAGCGCAGACAGATCTTTCAGGGATATACCTACTGAAACGCGTATCGATGACGATTATATTACGTCTATCGGTTCTCAATGCAAAAACACCTTACCGCTAAACGAAATATTGGAAATAACTGATATGGGAACGTGGTATAAGATAAAATTTAATCTGAAATTCAATATGTATTTCGTGTGTCAAAAGGATTTACTTGTCGAGGGTACTTTGGAAGAGTTTGAAGAGATTTTCAAAGATAAACTTAAAACCCCGCCCGAGAGAACTTTTTCATAAGTTCCCTCGGGCGGGGTTTAGTTTAAGTAAATATCAGAATAATTGTTTGCGGCGTTCTTTTTTGGAGAGGTCGGATAATTTCGTTCCGTCGACGGTAACGCTGGAATTCATAAGGTCGTAGGTCGATTTTATAGATTGCTTTTTAGCCGCGTAAACTATATCGTAATGCTTTACGCCCGCGCTGAATACCGCAATCAACGCCTCGTAAGAATCGGCAACCGTCGTGTAAAGCGTTTTCGGCTTATCCGGTTTTACGTCTTTTACGGCAAAATCGAGATTACCCGTGGTGTGGCGGGGCGGCTCTTTCGAGGCAAGCGCTTCGAGAGTTTGCAGAATTTCGTCCTTTTTGCCCGTGGCGTCTACGGTGAGCGTTAAACGCATCTGATAAATATCGCTTATTTTAACCGCCGTTTCGTTGATTACGATTTCACGCGGTTTTACTTCTATAAGCGGTTTGTTCTTGGTGGGGTATTGTTTGAACGCGTTAGGTATCATGCTTATCGCAAATATAAGGCAGACAAGCGTAAGCGCGCCCGAAATAAACGACATCGAACCGCCGCCGTTTTGTATTCCGCCTAAAATTATGGTCAAGCCCATGCCGCCCATTAAAACTATTAACAGCGCCGAAAGCATTACCGTTTTTTTGCGTTCTTTTTTGTTGAAAGCGACGTCGGGATAAAACGCCGTGGTCGCCTTTTTGACTTCGTCCGTTTCGTTTACTTCCGCGTTGTCTGCGGAAACGGTTTCATTTTTCATAACGTCCTCGCTTGATATAAGTGTTTTTAAGTATACATTATTCGCAATTTTTTGTCAATCTAATGTCGCGCATATAAGTAAAAATGTTGTTTTGAGTTGATTTTTGTTGTTTTTATAGCGTTTTAAGGTAACAAAACGAAGAAACAAATAAAAAACAACAAAAAACAATAAAAATTTATTGACAAAACCACGCTTATGATATATAATGAAAAAGTAAAAGGCGAAGGTCCGCGAAAAAAGCGGATAATTTGATTTTAACGGAGGGGAATATGCCGCAATATTATTCGGGCAAAATAGCCAAATCCGACAGAATAGATTTTTTGAAAGACACGCTTTACGCCAAAATGCCGGAGATAGAATCCGACAGGGCGGTGCTTATAACCGAGTCGTACAAAGCGACCGAGGGCGAGCCGATTATCCTTCGCAGGGCGAAGGCTTTTAAGCATATACTCGAAAATATTCCTATCGTCATCCGCGATAAGGAACTTATCGTAGGTTCGGCAACCGTTCAGCCGCGTTCATGTCAGGTGTTCCCCGAATATTCTTTCGAGTGGCTCGAAAACGAATTCGACACGGTCGCGACGCGCGCCGCCGACCCGTTCTATATTTCTGACGAAAACAAGAAAATTCTTCACGAAGTATACAAGTACTGGAAGGGCAAAACCACGAGCGAACTCGCCACGTCTTATATGGCGAAAGAAACGCTTACGGCTATGGCGCACAATATGTTTACCCCCGGCAATTATTTCTATAACGGAATAGGGCACGTTACGGTAGACTACGGCAAAATTCTCGCGGGCGGGTTTTCGGCTCTTATAAAAGAGGTCAAAGACGAACTCGAAATCACGAAACCCGGCGACGCGAATTATTGCAGAAAGCACGCGTTTTTAACCGCGCTCGTAATCTCTTACGAGGCGGCTGTCGCCTACGCCAAGAGATACGCGAAACTCGCTGCCGAACTCGCGGCGAAAGAAAACGACGCCGAACGCAAAAACGAACTTCTGTTAATTGCTAAAAATTGCGACAGAGTACCCGAATACGGCGCGACGAATTTCTACGAAGCGTGCCAGAGTTTCTGGTTTATTCAGATGCTTTTGCAGGTCGAATCGAGCGGACACTCCATTTCGCCCGGAAGATTCGATCAATATATGTACCCGTATTACCTTAAATCCCGCGAGGGCGGTATGACCAGAGAGTTCGCGCAGGAACTTATGGACTGTATATGGGTTAAACTCAACGATCTCAACAAGTGCAGAGATAAAGATTCGTCGGAGGGTTTCGCGGGATATTCGCTTTTCCAGAACTTGATCGCCGGCGGTCAGAACGCTGCGGGCGAAGACGTTACCAACGACTTGTCGTTTATGTCTATAACGGCTACCGAACACGTCTTTTTGCCGCAACCGTCCTTCTCGGTAAGGGTATGGAACGGTTCTCCGCACGATTTTCTGATACGCGCAGCCGAACTCACCCGCACGGGCATAGGTTTCCCCGCGTACTATAACGACGAAGTAATAATACCCGCGTTGATGGCAAGGGGTCTTACCATGGAAGACGCGAGAGAATATAACATAATCGGTTGCGTCGAACCGCAGAAAGCGGGCAAAACCGACGGCTGGCACGACGCGGCGTTCTTCAATATGGTTCGTCCGCTCGAAATGGTTTTCTCCAACGGCTACGAAAACGGCGAAAGGGTAGGTATTCAGACGGGCGACGTCGCCGAAATGAAGAGTTTCGACGAATTTTTCGCGGCGTATAAAGCGCAGTCCGATTATTTCGTATCGCTGCTCGTAAACGCCGACAACGCTATCGACGTGGCTCACGCCGAAAGATGTCCGCTCCCGTTTCTTTCGGGTATGATTGAAAATTGTATCAAACGCGGCAAGAGCGTACAGGAGGGCGGCGCGGTATATAACTTCACGGGTCCGCAGGGCTTCGGCATAGCGAATATGGCTGACGCATTGTGGGCGGTAAAGACGCTCGTTTTCGATACGGGCAAATATACGCTCGCTGAAATCAAAGAGGCGCTCGAACATAACTACGGCAAAGATATGGACGATCACGCCGCCGAAAAACTTACCGTAACCGTGTGCAAAGAACTCGCGGCGGCGGGTAAAACGCTCGGCGACGAAGACGTAAAAGCCGTGTATAGAGCGATTAAAACGAATAATTGTTCCGAAGAAGAAAAACGCAGATACGATAAGTTGCTTACCGATATACAGGATCTCCCCAAATTCGGTAACGACAATCGCGAAATAGACGCTATGGCTCGCGAAGCGGCTTACGTTTACACCAAAGAAATAGAAAAATATCGCAATCCGAGGGGCGGAAGGTATCAAGCCGGGCTTTATCCCGTTTCGGCGAACGTTCCGCTCGGCGCGCAGACGGGCGCGACTCCCGACGGAAGACTTGCGTATACTCCGATTGCCGACGGCGTTTCGCCTGCGGCGGGCAGAGATACCAAAGGACCGACGGCTTCGTGCAATTCGGTTTCCGCGCTCGACCACCTTATCGCTTCCAACGGCACGCTGTTTAATATGAAATTCCACCCGACGGCTCTCGCGGGCAGAAACGGGCTTGAAAACTTCGTATCGCTCGTGCAGGGATTTTTCGATCGCAAGGGCATGCACATGCAGTTCAACGTCGTTTCGCGAGAAACTCTCCGCGACGCGCAAAAGCATCCCGAAAAATATAAATCGCTCGTCGTAAGGGTAGCGGGCTATTCGGCTCTGTTTACGACGCTTTCCAGATCGTTGCAGGAAGACATCATCAATCGTACCGAGCAAGGGGGATTCTGATGGAAGACTACCTTTCGATAAAGGGCAGAATATTCGATATTCAGCGGTTTTCGGTACACGACGGCAAGGGGATAAGAACGATAGTTTTCCTGAAAGGCTGTCCGCTCCGTTGCAGGTGGTGCTGTAACCCCGAATCGCAGACTTTCGATATTCAGAAGATGACGCTTGCAGGTAAAACCAAAACGGTCGGCAGGGACGTTACGGTAGGAGAAGTGATCGACGAAGTCGAACGCGACAGGGCGTATTATAAACGTTCCGGCGGCGGACTTACGCTTTCGGGCGGAGAAAGTCTTTGTCAACCCGATTTCGCCGTAGGTCTTTTACGCGTGGCGAAAGAACGCGGACTTACCACCGCTATGGAGTCCACGGGTTTCGCCGATTTTTCGATAATATCCCGTTATCTGCCTTATCTCGATACTTATCTTATGGATATAAAGCATACGGATAGTAAAAAGCACGAAGAATTTACTACCCGCCCCAACGGACGAATACTCGAAAACGCAAGAAAAATCGCCGATTCGGGTATGTGTGAACTGATAATCCGTACTCCCGTTATTCCTACGTTTAACGCAACGAAAGAAGAGATAGGCAGAATAGCGGAATTCGCGTCGTCGCTTAAAGGCGTAAAGAAAATGCATTTACTGCCTTATCACAGAATAGGCAGCGACAAATACGCGGGTATAGGCAGAGAATATTCGATGGGCGATATAGAGCCGCCTTCGAAAGAACTGATGAACGAACTCTTGGAAGTCGTAAATTCTTACGGCTTAAAAGGACAGATAGGCGGTTAAAATGGATATAGAAAAAATCGTCGAAGAAGTCGTAAAGACTTTGAAAAACGACAAAAAAATGACTCTTTCGCTCGCGCGGGAACTTTCGCGACGGATGACCGAAGAGGCGAAAAAAAACGGCAATAAACTCGTGATTTCGATAGTGGACGAAAAGGCTCGCCCCGTGCTTACCGAAGTTATGGACGACGCGTTTCTCGTCAGTTACGACGTCGCGAACCGCAAGGCGTATACGTCGGTCGCGATAAAAATGAGTACGGCTAAACTCGCCGAAGAAGTCAAATCGGGCGGCTCGCTCGAAGGGCTTGACACCCGCGACGGACTTATCTTTTTAGGCGGCGGCGTGCCGCTCGTCGCAGGCGGTAAGGTCATCGGCGGCATAGGAATAAGCGGCGGAACGGCGAAAGAAGATACGGCTTACGCCGAAACCGCGGTAAAGATTTTCAACGAAATAATATAAGGTTATAAAAATACGGGCTGACGCGTTTTGTAAAACGCGTCAGCCCGTTTGCTTTCCGAATTTATTCTGCGGCAGGTTGCGGGGCGATAGTGGCGACTTTTTGTTTCTTTGCGGTCTTTATCCAATTTATATAACCGTAAACGTCGTTTAACAAAAATACGCAAAAACAGACGATAACCGCTATCTGCGACGGGTCTTTCGCGCAGGCGAACGCCCATAATATAATCAACACTACGTCGTTGCTCGCGTAAAACAGACTGTGAAGCGGACTTCTTCTGAAAGTAAAATAAACGGATATAAAACTCGTCGCGACCGAAACCGTGCTCGTTACTATGCTTGCCGTGCCGAGCGCCGATAAAATAAAGTAGAACGCGAAAGTTATGGCGGCGGTTAAGCAAAACGCGAAAATCATCTCTTTACCGCTTATTTTGTCGTTGATTTTAACCTGCGAGCGGTTTCCGTTAAACGGGTGGGTAAGCCAACTTATAAGCGAAAATACCGCCATAGGCACAGACATTCCCGCATAAGTAATCATTTCGCCGTAATAAGCGAAACCGTATGAAATAATCGCGTAGATTATCCCGAAAACTATCATCAGGACCTGACCGACGGGGTTGCCCTTTGCCGTAAATATGAGAGCCGTCGCGCCGATAAGCGACGCGGCGAGCGACAGATACTCCGAGCCTTTCGTGGCAAAAAACGATACGGCTATCACCGCCAATGAAGTAAACCATATTACGTAGTCGAGTAATCTGAACGCGCCGAAAAGTTTTTTCATAAATATAACCTCGCAAAAATAAAAACGCCTGCCAAACGTACCTTCAAAGACCTAACGGCACGTTTTGCAAACGCCAAAGCATTTGCGTTACCCGGTGGCAACGAATTATTATCACGACGGATATGATAACAGAAAATCTTACGATTGTCAAACGTTAAATCCGACGAGTTCGGCTCCCGTAAAAAAATTTTATAAATTTGTAAACAAAATTATTAAAACGCTTGACAAAATTTAATTGCGGGTATATAATACGGGCGAAAAAAGAAGGAAGTGAGATTGAAAATATGAATAAATCGGTGTACAGTTTACTTTTAAGCGACGATTTTATCGAAAAGATAGACGAGTTGGCTGCCGTGTCCGGCGTGAGTCGTTCGGTTATGGTAGACAGAGTGCTTGCCCATTACCTTGCGGAGGAAACCGTCGAAATGAAAATGAACGGAGTTTTCCGACGTATGGAAGAGATGCTTGGTAACTACGCCCCTCTGAAGTTCGTCAATCAGGCTTCGGAGTGCATGGCTTCGGTGCAAAGCGCGCTTTCGTACAGATATAATCCTACCGTCAGATATGCGATTGAATTGTTCCCCTCGGGGGCGTTGGGGCAACTGAAAATCTCCCTCCGCACGACGAGCGACGAATTGCTTAAAATTATGGAAAGATTCTATTCGCTTTTCATAACGACGGAAAAAAAGTATATCGGAGAAAGGGCGTACTCCTACGACGGCGCGCGTTTCGTAAGGGTATTCGTCCGCCCCGACGGCATGACCGTTGAAAAGGCGGGCGAGGCTATCGCCGAATACGTCGCGGACTTCGATAAATATCTCGGTATATACTTTTCCGCTTTGAGCGACGAAAGAGTCGCCCGCATGAAAGTCGAAGCGGAATACGCAAAAAATATAGTTAAAAAGGAAGTGATATTATGAACACGCAGAACATGACCGCCAAGAGCGTAGAGGCGTTGAACGCCGCTCAAAGGTTGGCGAGAGAAAACGGCAACAGGGAGATCGATCAGCAACATCTGCTTGCTGCTTTAATAGGTCAGGACGGCGGACTTATTCCGCAGTTGCTTACGAAAATCGGCGTAAATAAGACGGTTATCGAACGTTTGACCGACGAGGCGATAAGCCGCATAGTCAAAGTTTCCAACGGCAACGGCGAATATATAACTCCCGCGCTTAACGAGGCTTTGGACGAAGCCGAAAAACAGGCTAAAGATATGAAAGACGAGTTCGTTTCGGTCGAACATCTCTTTTACGGACTGATAGAAAAACCGAACGCGGAAGTCGGAAAGATTTTCGGATCGGCGGGCGTAGACAAAAATGCCTATATGAAGGCGTTGGCGGAAGTCCGCGGCAACGTAAGGGTTACGAGCGAAAACCCCGAAGATACTTACGACGTGCTGAATAAATACGGTCAGGATCTCGTCGAAAGGGCGAGGACGGGTAAACTCGACCCCGTTATCGGCAGGGACGAAGAGATAAGAAACGTCATTCGTATTCTTTCGCGAAAAACCAAAAACAACCCCGTTTTGATAGGCGAGGCGGGCGTAGGTAAAACCGCTATCGCCGAAGGTCTTGCCATAAGAATAATGAAAGGCGACGTTCCCGAAAACCTTAAAGACAGAAAGTTGTTTTCTCTGGATATGGGCGCGTTGGTGGCGGGCGCGAAGTACCGCGGCGAGTTCGAAGAAAGGCTTAAAGCCGTGCTTTCCGAAGTCAAGAAGAGCGAAGGCAAAATTATACTTTTCATCGACGAATTGCATACGATAGTCGGCGCGGGTAAAACCGAAGGCGCGATGGACGCGGGCAACCTGCTTAAACCTATGCTTGCAAGGGGCGAACTCCATTGTATCGGCGCGACAACCCTGGACGAATATCGTAAATATATCGAAAAAGACCCTGCGTTGGAGCGTAGATTTCAGCCCGTTATCGTAAACGAACCCACGGTGGAAGATACGATTACGATTTTAAGAGGGCTTAAAGAGCGTTACGAAGTCTATCACGGCGTTAAAATTCAGGACGGCGCTCTGATAGCCGCCGCTACTTTATCCGACAGATACATTACGGACAGATTCTTGCCCGATAAGGCTATCGACCTCGTGGACGAAGCGTGCGCGAACATCAAAACCGAAATGAACTCCATGCCGAGCGAAATGGAAGACGTAAAGCGTAAGATAATGACGCTCGAAATCGAAGAGACGTCGCTCAAAAAAGAAACGGATAAACTCTCGGTCGCAAGGCTTGAAAGTTTAAGAAAAGAAATAGCCGACTTAAAAGAAAAATACGCGGCGATGAACGCCAAATTGCAGACCGAAAAGGACGCTATCAATAAGGTGCAGAAACTCCGCGAAGAGATCGAATCGGTCAACCGCGAAGCCGAAAAAGCCGAAAGAGAATACGACCTCGATAAAGCGGCGAAACTCCGTTACGGAAAACTGCCCGAACTTAAAAAGCAACTCGCCGAAAGCGAAGAAAAAGCCGCTTCCGACGAAAACGACCTTTTGCACGATAAAGTTACCGAAGAAGACATCGCCAAAATCGTATGCCGCTGGACGGGTATTCCCGTATCCAAACTCATGCAGGGCGAAAGGGAAAAACTCCTTTCTCTCGAAGACGTGTTGCACAAACGGGTAATCGGTCAGGACGAAGCCGTCCGCGCCGTCGCCGAAGCGATTTTAAGGGCGAGAGCGGGCATTGCCGACCCGACCAGACCGCTCGGTTCGTTCCTGTTTTTGGGACCTACGGGCGTAGGTAAAACCGAACTTGCGAAAACGCTTGCAAAAACTCTTTTCGACGACGAAAAGAATATGATCAGACTCGATATGAGCGAATATATGGAAAAGTTTTCGGTTTCCCGTCTTATCGGCGCTCCTCCGGGATACGTCGGTTTCGAAGACGGCGGACAACTTACCGAAGCGGTGAGAAGAAAACCCTATTCGGTGGTATTGTTCGACGAAATCGAAAAGGCACACCCGGACGTTTTCAACGTTCTTTTGCAGGTTCTCGACGACGGTCGTATAACCGATTCGCAGGGGCGCACGGTAGATTTTAAGAATACGGTAATAATCTTGACGTCCAATCTCGGTTCGTCCGCCATACTCGACGGTATCGACGAAAACGGCGAAATAAAAGAAGAAGCCAAAGAAGAAGTGATGAGGCTTCTGAAATCGAGTTTCAGACCCGAATTTTTGAACCGTCTTGACGAGATCGTGTTCTATAAACCGTTGCAAAAGACCGAAATCGGCAAGATAGTCGATCTTATGCTCGAAGGGCTTAAAAAACGGCTCGAAGAACAGCAAATCGAACTCAATATCACTTCAACGGCGAAAGATTATATAATCGACAACGGTTACGACCCCGTTTACGGCGCAAGACCGTTAAAGAGATTTATCCAACGCACGGTAGAAACGATGCTTGCCAAGAAAATTATCGGCAACTATTTTGCCCCCGGCGATACGGCAGTCGTAGATTACGACGGCTCCGACCTCACCGTATACAAACGCAAATAAGCTCCCGCATACAACGGTAACTTAAAGTTCGCGGGTTTTGTCTTTCACGGGTTGTATACCGTCTTTGCGAGACCCCTTGCGGGTCGTGGCAAACCCGAAGATTGGAGTACGAACGGCTATACAAGCCGCTCCGACTTCTATTGCGGGGATTGCTTCGTTTCACTCGCAATGACGTGTTGTAAAAAAGCCGAAATGCAAGATTTTTTCTTGCGTTTCGGCTTTAATCATATCGTAAATTTGTTCGTAGATTATATTATTTGATGTACATTTTCGTGTTTATTTTATCACTATTATATGGGCGTGTCAACGATTTTACGCCCATTTACGCAAATTTTTCACTTGACACTCAAAATCTATTTAATTTTTACCCCTATTTTTCGGCATTTTTGTTCATAAAATAATATAATCTACGAACAAAATTTTGGGTGTACGAAAGGAGAAAAAATGAAAAACGCAAAAAGAAACGTAATAGTTTCGTCGTTTATGGCTATCGCTCTTTGTATGAGCGTTATAGCAGGCGCAACTTTCGCATTGTTCACGTCCGATAGCAGCGTAAACATAGCGATAACTTCGGGTAACGTAGAAGTAACGGCTACGGCTTCGGCGTTAAAAGTTTATTCGCCCAAGGCGGTAAACGAAACCGGAATCGCAGACGCCGACAACGCCGTAGACGCAAACGGCGGCAGATTCGTAAACGGCGGAACGGCTACCTTGACGGGAAGCGAACTTAAACTCGATAACATGACCCCCGGCGACAAAGTAAACTTTAATATTAAAGTCGAAAACAAGTCTACCGTAACCGTCAAATACAGAACCCGTATTTATTGCGGAGAAGATAACGGATTGTACGCCGGTCTGAAGTTTTCGATTACGAACGGAACCGAAACGTACGAGAGTATGGCGATTACCGATTGGGCGACTTTAACTCCCGACGTCAGAGAAGTGGCAGATCTCGCTTGCGAAGTCGAACTCCCCGTAGACGCGGGCAACGAATACAAGAACAAGAGTTGTAAACTCGTATATCAGGTCGAAGCGGTACAGGGTAACGCAGAAACCGCGAACGAAAGCGGTAAGTTCAAAAATGCGGCGATTATGTTCTCTACGATTACCAACGACTCTACTCTCGGAAACGTAGTCGTTTCTGGTAATAAAGTCAACGGCGGCGTTGCCTTACTTACGTTCTTTAATCCCTCGCAGATAACCATGGCTGAAGGAGCGACGTTCGTCGTATCCGGCAACACGCTTGCAAGCGGAGTTAAGTTAAGCGTAGTATGGAAGAGTGAGACCGAATATCTTCCTACGTTCGTTGAAGCGGCGTAAATAATAATTTTACGTAATTAAAACGCGGGGCGGAAAAGTTGTAAAGACTTTTCCGCCCCGCGGACTTTATTGCGTTTTTAGTCAATCCGGTATATAAAGCCCGTTATAAGCCGTAGATATTCATAAAATTTTATTCTTCTTTCGATTTTTTTGCGGGGCGAAACGCGCCCGCCGGGTATTCCTCTTTTTCAGCGCCGCTAAACGGCTCGTTTTTTACTTCTTCGTCGTTTGCTGCCGTTCAGAGTTGCTTTTCGTTCGTAAATATAAGTTTTATAGCCTGATAAACGTGTTTGACGTATACGAGTTCGACTTTACCGGCGAATTTTTGCATGCCTTCGCGGTTTTTGGCTGGCAGAATTATTTTCTTCGCGCCCAGCCTTACGCACTCCGCCACGCGTTTTTCGGCTTGCGTAACGCCTCTTACTTCGCCCGTCAGACCTATTTCGCCGAAAGCGCAGACTTCTTTCGGTACGGGTATATTGTTCGCTCCGCTCGCGAGGGCGAGCGCAACCGCAAGATCCGCAGCCGGCTCCGAGAGTTTTATTCCTCCCATTACGTTTACGTATACGTCGAGCGCGTAAAACGGCGTATACGCGCGTTTTTCCATTACGGCGAGCATTAAAAGCAGCCTGTTCATATCTATCCCTACGGGCATTCTTCTCGGAAGCCCGAACGCGGTTTTAGAAAGAAGCGTCTGAATTTCAACCGCCATGCAGCGGTTGCCCGAAATCGTAGGGGTTACTATCGTACCGGGTTCGTTGCCGCGTTCGTCGGAAACGAAAATACCGTCGTAGTCTTTAACCCCGCGTACGCCGTCTTCGCGCATTTCGAAAACGCCGACTTCCTGCGCCGAACCGAAACGGTTTTTGACCGCGCGCAGAAGTTTGTAGTTGTCCTGCGGCTGACCTTCGAAATAGAGTACCGTGTCCATGATATGTTCGAGAACTTTCGGACCCGCAATCGCTCCGTCTTTCGTTACGTGCCCTATCACGAACACGGTCGTTTTGCCCGATTTTGCGAAACGCATAAGACGGGAAGCGCACTCTTTAATCTGACCGACGCTGCCCGCCGAAGAATTCATTTCTTCGAGGTAGACCGCCTGAATGGAGTCCACGATTAAAAAGTCGTATCCGTCGGCGCAGTCCAGAATATTGTCGAGCGAGGTTTCGTTTATCACCATAAGTTCCGAAAAATCGCCTTTAAGCCTTTCGCATCTCATTCTTACCTGCGCGCGGCTCTCTTCCGCCGAGGCGTAAAGCACTTTGTATTTTTCAGAAAGCGTACACGCTACCTGCGTCATAAGCGTGGATTTGCCTATGCCGGGGTCGCCGCCGAGAAGTACGAGCGACGACGGTACTATTCCGCCGCCGAGCACGGTGTCGAGTTCGTCTACGCCCGAATTTATTCTTACGGTCTTTTCGGCTGCAACGTCGCCGAGTTTCACGGGGCGTTCGTAGTTTCTCTGCGTTTGTTTTTTGTCGTTTTGCGTTGCGGTTTCGATAAGTTCTTCGGTTATCGAGCCGAAAGTGCCGCAGGACGGACATCTTCCGAGCCAGCCGGGCGTTACCGCGCCGCATTCCGAGCATACGTATCTGCTCGTCGTTTTGGTTTTTGCCATACGTTTTTCCTATGATTTTATAAATGTTTATACGCTCCGCGGGGCTTCGCATCGCTCGGGATGACGTTTTTAACCCGTCGTTGCGGATTTATCGGGTGATTTTCTCCGTTAAACAGTAGGCCGATACCGCTATGCCTTCTTCTCTGCCTACCGTGCCTATCCCTTCCAAAGTGGTGCAGGTTATTCCTACGCGGTCGGGCGTTACGCCGCAAAGCGAAGCGAGATTTTCCGTCATCGCTTTTACGAACGGCGATAACTTCGGCTTTTGCGCCATTATAACCGCGCTTACGTTTACTATTTTATATCCGTTTTCTTCGAGCATTTCTTTTACCTTATCGAATAATATAACGCTCGAAACGCCTTTATACTTTTCGTCGGTGTCGGGGAAGTGCTTTCCTATGTCGCCCAGCGACGCCGAAGACAAAAGCGCGTCCGAAACCGCGTGAAGAAGTACGTCCGCGTCGCTGTGACCGAGTAAGCCTTTGTCGTTCGGTATTTCTATTCCGCCGAGTACGAGTTTTCTGCCCTCGACGAGTCTGTGCAAATCGAACCCGACGCCGGCGCGCAGATTTTCGCCCGGGGCAAAATCTTCCGCCGTGGTAAGTTTACGGTTTCGTTCGTTACCGTTTACCGCTCTGCATCGCCCGATATATTTCGCAAACAGCCCCGATTCGTCCGTAAAGACTTCGTTTTCGCCTTTAAGCGAAAAGGCTCTCAAGAGTAATTTTTTGTTAAACGCCTGCGGGGTCTGAACCTTATATATATTATCGCGCGCAGCGGAAACTATATATTTGTCTTCGCCGTCGTAGGCGATTTTCGCCGTGGTGTCGGTCGCGGGGACGCACGCCACGCCCGAACCGAACTCTATCGCCGAGTTTACGCAGTCCGTAATTATTTTCGCCGAAACGAAAGGGCGCGCGCCGTCGTGTACGGCGACCGTATCGCCGCCTGCCGCGTTTACTCCGTTTTCGACCGAAGCCGAACGGTCTTTCCCGCCGCGGACGAATTTTACTTCCGCGCCGAGTTTTTCGGCAATCGCCTTAAAAGCCGCTTCGTCTTCTTCCGAGCATACGACGATTATCTCGTCGATTAAGGGGTGAGAAGAAAACGCGTAAAGGGTCTTTTGAAAAACGGGTACGCCGTCGATTTCTTTAAGCAGTTTATTGAATCCGAAATTCGCGCGTTCGCCTTTGCCCGCGCATACGAGTACAGCCGAAGTCATTGTATTATCTCGTAAAGCGAAGATGCGTCGTCTTTTTTAACGACGGGATTAAGCGATAAAACGCGGAATTTTACCGTTTCGTCGCCGAAACGGATTTCAACTTCGTCGCCGATTTTAAGTTGATAGGCGGGTTTTACTTCTCTTCCGCCGACCATAACCCTGCCGCCTTTTACGGCGTCGTTGGCGACTGTACGGCGTTTAAGCAACCGCGAAACTTTCAGAAATTTGTCTATTCTCATAAAAATTCACCGATTTTTTTAGTAATTTTATAAAAAACGTTAAAAACGCTTGACAGATTGTAGATTTTGCCCTATAATCTCATAATGCTATAAAATCTATAATAGCGTCTTTTTACGCATTTTTGACTTTTTTTAGTAAAAATCGCGTAACGAAACGCATGATTTTCTTATCGTTGACGGTACGATTATACACCTAAACGAAAATTAAATCAAGACAATTTGCAATAAAAATCAAAGGAGAGATTTTAATGACGCGCAATTTACCTATCAGAAGGTTCGGCAACGTCGAGAGAAGAACGTTTGCGAAGATCGAAGAAGTGCAGCCGATGCCCTATCTTATCGAGATTCAACGCGATTCTTACAAGAGTTTCATCGAAGAAGGGATCAGCGAAGTTTTCGAAGATTATTCGCCGATTACCGACTATTCGGATCGATTCGAACTTTACTTTCTCGACCACTCTCTTGCGGACAAACCCAAGTACGACGAAAAGGAATGTCGCGACCGCGACGCCACGTACGCCGTTCAGTTAAAGGTAAAAGTAAGGCTTGTCAATAAGGTTACGGGCGAAATCATCGATCAGGACGTTTTCATGGGCGAACTTCCGAAGATGACCGACAACGGTTCGTTCATCATCAACGGCGCGGAACGCGTTATCGTTTCGCAACTCGTTCGTTCCCCCGGCGTATACAACGGTTTCGAATATTCCAAGTCGGGTAAAAAACTCTATCAGACGACGGTTATCCCCAACAGAGGCGCGTGGCTCGAATTCGAACAGGACGCCGATAACGTGCTTTGGGTAAAAGTAGACAGAACGCGTAAACTTACGGCGTCCTTGCTTTTGCGCGCGCTCGGCTTCGGTACGAACGAAGAAATCACGGCGATTTTCGGCGACGACGCTATGATAAAGGCGACGATGGCGAAAGATACCGACTGTACCGAAGAGGGCGGCTTGTACGAACTTTACAGACGTATTCGTCCCGGCGAAGTTCCCACCGGCGAAGCCGTAAGAATCCAACTGAAAAATCTCTTTTACGATCCGCGCCGTTACGACTGCGCGAAAGTCGGCAGATATAAGTTCAACAAACGCCTCAATATGGGCGTAAGGGCGGTAGGTTGCACCGCTTACGAAGATATAGTAAAAGAAGACGGCGAACTGCTCGCCGCGAAAGGCGAAGTCATCTCCGCCGAAGCCGCGAAACTTATACAAAACAGCGGTATAAACGAAATTATGGTCGCGACCGAAGCGGGTCCTCATAAGATTATTGCCAACAACGTAGTCGAATTCAAGGCGATTACGGGGCTTGATCACCATATCTTCGGTCTTACCGAAAACATACATTATCCCAACTTCAGGTTTGAAAAGTCTTTGGCGGAAGAACTCAAAGGCAGCACGGTCGAAGACGTCGCCGACAGACACCTGGAAGAAATCAATAACGTATTTTATATGTCCGAAGTCGTTGCGGAAGACGGCGCGGAACTCAAACCCGAAGACAAGAAGAACGCAGAGAAGAGAAGAGAACTCCGCAGAAAGTTCGTCTACTCCTGCGGGCAGTTATTCGATATTCTCGGCGGAGAAGTTCCCGAAAAACTCTCTGCAGAGCAGAAGAAGAACGTCAAACTCGCTCTCGACAAACTCAACCATAAACATATCACGGTAGACGACATCGTCGCAACCGTTTCTCTTAACCTCGACCTTAACTACGGCATCGGCACGGTAGACAATATCGACCACCTCGGCAACAGAAGAGTCCGCTCGGTAGGCGAACTTTTGCAGAACCAGTTCAGAATCGGTATTTCAAGACTCGAAAGGGTTATCAAAGAGAGAATGTCCACGCAGGATCCCAAAGACGTATCGCCGACGGGACTCGTAAACGTGCGTCCCGTATCGAGCGCGATCAAAGAGTTTTTCGGATCGTCGCAACTTTCTCAATTCATGGATCAGACGAACCCGATCGCCGAACTTACGCATAAACGTAAACTTTCCGCGTTGGGGCCGGGCGGCTTGAACAGAGAACGCGCCACTTTCGAAGTCCGCGACGTTCACTATACTCACTACGGACGTATGTGTCCGATAGAAACCCCCGAAGGTCAGAATATCGGTCTTATCACTTCGCTTTCGGCTTACGCCAAAGTAAACGAATACGGATTTATCGAATCGGCTTACAGAAGAGTAGATAAAGCGACGGGCAAGGTTACGGATATAGTAGATTACCTTACCGCCGACGAAGAAGACGCTTTCGTTATCGCGCAGGCTAACGAGCCGCTCGACGAAGAGGGCAGATTCCTGAACGCGCGTGTCGCTTGCAGAAGAAGGGACGAAATCACCGAACTTCCGAAAGAAGAAATCGACTACGTTGACGTATCGCCGAAGCAACTCGTTTCGGTCGCGACCGCGCTTATTCCCTTCCTTGAAAACTGCGATACGAACCGCGCGCTCATGGGTTCTAACATGCAACGTCAGGCAGTTCCGCTTCTTAAACCCGAAACGCCTATCGTAGGTACGGGTATCGAGGCGAAAATCGCGTACGATTCGGGCGTTCTCGTCATCGCGAAAGAGGCGGGTACGGTCAAATACGTTTCGGGCAGCGAGATAATCGTTACCGAAAACGACGGCACCGCGCTCGGATCCGACAGGGTTTACAATCTTAAAAAATTTACGCGTTCCAACCAGGGTACGTGTCTTAACCAGCATCCCATTGTAAGCACGGGCGACAAGGTGAAGAAAGGCGACATTCTCGCCGACGGCCCCGCGACGTGCGACGGCGAACTCGCGCTCGGCAGAAACATTCTCATAGGCTTCATGACGTGGGAAGGTTATAACTACGAAGACGCTATACTTCTCTCCGAAAAACTCGTTCAGAACGACCTTTTCACTTCTATCCACATAGAAGAACACGAAATAGAGTGTCGCGAAACCAGACTCGGCGACGAAGAAATTACGAGAGATATTCCCAACGTCGGCGACGACGCGCTTAAAGACCTCGACGAAGAAGGTATCATAAGAATAGGCGCGGAAGTTACCAGCGGCGATATTCTCGTAGGAAAGGTTACCCCGAAGGGAGAAACCGAACTCACGCCCGAAGAAAGGCTTTTAAGGGCAATCTTCGGCGATAAGGCGAGAGAAGTAAGAGATTCCTCGCTCCGCGTTCCTCACGGCGAAGGCGGTATAGTCGTAGACGTAAAGAGATTCACGAGAGCCAACAAAGACGAACTTTCTCCCGGCGTAAACAAACTTATAAGAGTTTATATCGCGCAGAAGAGAAAGATTTCCGTCGGCGACAAGATGGCCGGACGTTACGGTAACAAGGGCGTCGTTTCGAGAATACTTCCCGAAGCGGATATGCCGTTCATGGCAGACGGTACGCCGCTCCAGATCGTTCTTAACCCGCTGGGCGTTCCCTCGCGTATGAACATCGGTCAGGTACTCGAAGTACACCTTTCGCTCGTATGCAAGCAACTCGGCTGGAAGATCGCAACCCCCGTATTCGACGGCGCGAGCGAAACCGATATAAGAGAACTTCTCCGCGAAAATCACTTCGTCAACCCCTACGGCGAAGTAGACGGCAAGATTCAACTTTACGACGGAAGAACGGGCGAACCGTTCGAACATAGAGTAACCGTCGGTTATATGTATATGATTAAGTTGCACCACCTCGTAGACGATAAGATCCACGCTCGTTCGGTAGGACCGTACTCGGTGGTAACGCAACAACCTCTCGGCGGTAAAGCCCAATTCGGCGGACAGCGTTTCGGCGAAATGGAAGTCTGGGCGCTCGAAGCGTACGGCGCGTCGCATATTTTGCAGGAAATTCTTACGGTCAAATCCGACGACGTCGTCGGCAGGGTAAAGACCTACGAATCGATCGTAAAGGGCAACGACATTTCCGAACCGGGTATTCCGGAATCTTTCAAAGTTCTTCTCAAAGAGTTGCAATCGCTTGCTCTCGATATGAAAGTGCTTACCGAAAACCACGAAGAAATCAATCTTAAAGACCTTACCGAAGACGTCGACGACGTCAATCTCGGCGAAAGAGAGAAAGAACGTTACGATTACGTCGATCTCGATCTCGGCAAGGACGAAGAACACGGCGCGGCGGAAGAAGATGACGACGAGAATCTTCTTTTCGACGATCTCGACACTATCGCTCCCGCGGCGGACGACGAAGATTTCAAATCGAGCGACTTGTTCGACGATTACGACGATCTCGACGATTTAGACTCGGACGACGATATTTAAGCGGAGGTAAGAAATGTTTGAACTTAACAATTTCAATTCGATACAGATAAGCGTAGCATCGCCCGAAAAGATCAGAGAATGGTCTTACGGCGAAGTTACCCGTCCCGAAACCATTAACTACCGCACGCAAAAACCCGAAAAAGACGGTTTGTACTGCGAAAGAATTTTCGGACCCACCAAGGACTGGGAATGTCATTGCGGTAAGTATAAGAGAATCAGATATAAAGGTATAGTCTGCGAAAAGTGCGGCGTCGAAGTTACCAAAGCCAAGGTAAGAAGGGAGAGAATGGGTCATATCGAACTTGCCGCTCCCGTATCCCATATATGGTACTTCAAGGGCGTTCCTTCGCGTATCGGTCTTATGATCGATATGCCCCCCAAGCAACTTGAACAGGTTATATACTTCGCCTGCTACGTCGTACTCGATCCGGGCGTAACCGACCTCGAATATAAGCAGGTTATCAACGACAGAGAATACAGAGAAGCCGTAGAAAAATACGGCGAAAACGCCTTTAAGGTCGGCATGGGCGCTGAAGCGATCAAAGAACTTCTGATGGCCGTCGACCTCGAAAAGGAAAGCAAAGAATTAAGGGCGATTATCGAAGACAATCCCGACAGTCAGAAGAGCCAGAAGGCTATAAAGAGGTTGGATATAGTCGAAGCGTTCCGCAAGAGCGGAAGCCGCCCCGAATGGATGATTCTCGACGTAATTCCCGTAATTCCGCCGGATCTTCGTCCTATGATTCAACTCGACGGCGGCAGATTCGCGACTTCCGACCTGAACGACCTTTACAGAAGGGTTATCAACAGAAACAACCGTCTTAAAAAACTTATAGAGTACGGCGCGCCCGAAATCATTATAAGAAACGAAAAGAGAATGCTTCAGGACGCCGTAGACGCGCTTATCGACAACGGCCGCAGAGGCAAAGCCGTTTCCGGCGCGGGCAACAGAGATCTTAAATCTTTGTCTGCTATTCTCCGCGGTAAACAGGGCCGTTTCCGTCAGAACCTCCTCGGTAAACGAGTAGACTATTCCGGTCGTTCGGTTATCGTCGTAGGTCCCGAACTTAAACTCTATCAGTGCGGTCTTCCCAAAGAAATGGCTATCGAACTTTTCAAGCCTTACGTAATGAAGAAACTCGTAGAGCAGAATAAGTGCCATAACATAAAGAGCGCGAAGAGAACGGTCGAGAGAATGAAACCCGAAGTATGGGATATTCTCGAAGACGTAATCAAAGATTATCCCGTGCTTCTGAACCGCGCGCCGACGCTTCACAGATTGTCGATTCAGGCGTTCGAGCCCGTTCTTATCGAAGGCAGAGCAATCAAACTTCACCCGCTCGTATGCGGCGCGTTCAACGCCGACTTCGACGGCGACCAGATGGCTGTTCACGTTCCCCTTTCGATAGAAGCGCAGGCGGAAGCGAGATTTTTGATGCTCGCATCCAACAACATACTGAAACTTTCCGACGGTAAACCCGTCATGTCGCCCTCGCAGGATATGGTACTCGGTTGCTATTACCTTACCATTACCCGCAGAGAAGAGGGCAAGTATTACGACGAAAAAGATAACGAATACGTCCTTGGCGACGACGGTTGCTTCTACGACGAAAAGAACATGAAGTACCTTCCGTCCGACGAAAAAATCGAAGAAAAGGTAGTCGTTGCCGAAGCGGATAAAGACGGTTTGTACGCAAGAAACGTAAGGGTAGTTAAGAACGTAATCGTAAGTTGCGCTATAACGAAAGAAGGCGACGAATCCGCCGAACGTATCGTAATCAACCGCTACGAACCCGACGTGTACGCGTCCGTAGACGAAGCGTTGATGGCTTATCAGACCAAACAACTCTGGTGTCAGGACGAAATTTACGTTCGTCGTAAAGTATTCCTGCCCGACGGCACGACGCATACGGGCATCATAAAGACGACCGCAGGCAGAATCATATTCAACCAGCAGATTCCGCAGGACATCGAGGGCAAAGGCTTTACGGAAAGAAAACCCGAAGACAAAGACAGTTATCTTCAGTTCGTAATCAACTTCCTCGTCGGCAAGAGCCAACTCAAAAAGATAGTAGACGCCTGCTTCAAATCCCGCGGGTCGGTATGCGCGGCGGATACGCTCGACTACATCAAGTCGCTCGGTTATAAGTATTCCACGGTTGCCGCTATCACCACTTCGGTATTCGATATGCAGGTTCCCGCCGAGAAGAAAGAAATTATCGACAAGGCGAGCGAAGAAGTCATTCGTATCGAAAAGAAATATAAACGCGGTATCATGACCGACGACGAACGCTATAAAGCGACCGTCGACGTATGGACGAAAGCGACCGCGGACGTTTCCGAAGAACTCAAACTTACGCTCCGTAAGTTCAACCCCATCTGGATGATGGCAGACTCCGGCGCGCGTGGCTCTATCGACCAGATTAAACAACTTGCGGGTATGCGCGGTCTTATGACCAACCCCAACGGTAAAATCATCGAAATTCCCGTTAAGTCCTGCTTCCGTGAAGGTCTTTCGGTTCTCGAATACTTCATTTCTTCGCACGGCGGACGTAAAGGTCTTGCCGATACGGCGTTGAAGACGGCAGACTCCGGTTACCTTACCCGTAGGCTCGTAGACGTTTCGCATAACGTAATTATAAGAGACGAAGACTGCGGCGACGAAAAGGGTATGGAAATCGAAGCGATCAAGGGTCTTAAAGGCGAGATTATCGAAAGCCTCGAAGATCGTATCAACGGTCGTTTCAGCCCGAAAGATATCGTAGACCCGACTACGGGCGAAGTTATCGTTCCCGCAAACGTAATGATAACCGAAGATAAGGCTAAACAGATCTGCAAAGCCGGTATCGAAAAAGTCGTTATCAGAAGCGTATTTACCTGTAAATCGAAGTACGGCGTTTGCGCCAAGTGCTACGGTAAGAACATGAGTAACTCGCTTCCCGTTCAGGTCGGCGAAGCGGTAGGTATCATCGCTGCACAGTCCATCGGCGAACCCGGTACGCAGTTGACGATGAGAACCTTCCACACGGGCGGTATAGCGTCTACGGGCGATATAACCCAAGGTCTTCCGCGTGTAGAAGAGTTGTTCGAAGCCAGAAAGCCGAAGGGCGAAGCGATCGTCTGCGAACACGAAGGCACGGTTACCGTCAGCGAAAAGGACGGCGTAAGACACGTTACGGTCAAGAACGAAAAAGACGGATCTACCAAAGATTACGTTATTCCGTTCAGCGCGGATCTCCGCGTGAAGAGCGGCGACGAAGTAGAGTCCGGCACCGTATTGACTGGCGGTTCGGTCAACCCGCAGACTATTCTTAAAACCAAAGGTTTCAAAGCCGTTCAGGATTATATTTTAAGAGAAGTTCAGTCCGTTTACCGCAGTCAGGGCGTTGACATTAACGATAAACACGTCGAAATCATAGTCAATCAGATGCTTCGTAAGGTCAAAGTTCTTGCGGGCGGCGATACGAGTTTCCTTCCGGGCGAATGCGTGGATATGCTTACGCTCGACGAAGAGAACGCAAGAGTACTCGAAAACGGCGGCAGACCCGCAATGTCGAAGAGGATCTTGCTCGGTATCACCAAAGCGGCTCTCGCGACCGAATCCTTCCTGTCGGCGGCTTCCTTCCAGGAAACTTCCAAAGTCCTTACCGACGCGGCTATTCACAACAAGATAGACCCGCTTATGGGTCTTAAAGAAAACGTCATTATCGGTAAACTTATTCCTGCCGGTACGGGCGTTAAGGCGTATAAAGAACTTGCGCCGCAGTTCAACTCGACGACGTCTGTACCCGAAGATACGGACGACGAGCAAGTCGGCTGAAAATAAGAACAAACTATGCCTTACGGGCGAAAACTTCGGTTTTCGCCCGTATTTTTAGTCGTTTTTTTAGAATTGAACTATTGAAATTTTGACGCTTTTGCCGGACGAATACCAAAAATTCTTTTGTGAAATTTTTAATTCGGGTATTGACAATATGTCAAACCCGTGCTACAATGACGTCGTAAATGGAAAATTTTTACATTTAATGCGATGCGCTTATGATTTTTCGTAGGTTCGTCGCGTTTTGCGTTCATACGACCGTTTGCAAAAGTAATATCCATATAGAAAGGGGAAAATAAAAGATGAAAAAACTTTTGGCAATTCTATTAACTCTTACGACGCTCGGCTGTCTGGGGTTGAGCGGTTGTAAAAAAAGACAGGCAATAGGCAAATTTTATACTTTGCAAGAAGCATTTGACCAAGGCTTTTTAACCGAAAACGATTTGAAAAGCATTGCGTATTATAATAACGGCGGCAGAGAGAACAACGAGGATAAAATAGAAGAAGATTTCGTTCCGCAGCCGTTGAATCCGAAAACAATCCCCGCCGATATACAAAAAAGTATTAAATCCGACTATATTTACTATAACGAGAAACTCGATAATAAAACAAAGGATTCAGAGGTTACAATTAAACATTACTACGGGAAATATAACGATTCTTACGTTGTTACATTGAATGGACCGTTCCTCTATACCGCGGATGAAAGGACTTTTGCGGTGAACGGCTATAACTTTTACTATACGCAAGAAGAATTTAAGGTTTGGAGAAAGAAATAATGAAAAGATTTTTTGCGATTTTATTGACGATTATAACGCTTGGCTGTTTTGGCTTGAGCAGTTGTAAAAAAAGAGTGGCAGTCGGTAAGTTTTACGACTTTCAGGACGCTTGCGACAAGGGGTTCTTTACCGAAGAAGACGTAAAAGCAATCGCTTATTACCACCACGACGGAAGATGGCTTAACGAAGATAAAATGGAAGAAAATTACGAACCTCCGATAAAGACACCGGCTGCAATTCCCGCAAATCTTCAAAAAGAGATCAAATCGGACTATATATATTACTATATGAAAGAAACAAAGAATGCAAAAGAGTCTATGGTAAAAATAGAAAAATACTATGGAATGTACAACGGATATTACGTCGGAATTCTTTATACAACCGCTCCCGGATATCATCACAACGACTCAATTTACGACGTAGAAATTATGGGCTATACGTTCCATTATAGTTGGAAGAAAATAAAAGTATGGGGAAAAGGATAATGAAAAGACTAATGGCAATTCTATTAACGCTTACAACGTTCGGCTGTCTGGGGTTGAGCGGTTGTAAGAAAAGGCAGGCGATAGGCAAATTTTATACTTTGCAAGAAGCATTTGACCAAGGCTTTTTAACCGAAAACGATTTGAAAAGCATTGCGTATTATAATAACGGCGGCAGAGAAAACAACGAAGATAAAATAGAAGAAGATTTCGTTCCGCAGCCGTTGATTCCGGAAAAGATTTCTGCCGATTTACAAAAAAGTATTAAATCCGATTATATTTATTACGGAATGGATCTTAACAATACCAATAACGAGTCAAAAATAACGATTAAGCGTTATTACGGTAAATACAACGGTTGTTACGTTATGACAATAAAAGGTCCTAACGAATATATAGCGGCTATGATAAAAATTCAGGTAGACGGATATAACTTTTCGTATACGCAATCAGAATTTTTGGTCTGGAGGAAAAAATAATGAAGAAAACAAAAGAAAAACTGTTACTCGTATTACTCTCTGTGATTTTTGCTTTTACAATGATTATTACACCGAATATGCAAACCGCAAAAGCGGCGGATGATGAAACGACTGCCGAAGCCGAAGAAGTTATAACCGACGACTTTGTGGATAACGAAATTTTAGTCGTTATGGACGAATTAGTCGGCGGAATAAATAAAGTTATCCCCATAGACTTTTTCAAAGATTTGAAGTTAAATATTTCTAAAATCGAAGATTTAACTTTGTCTACGGATAGTTATATTGACTATTACAACGAATTGGACGCAGAAGAGCAAAATTTCCACCAGATACTAAAAATTACTTTACCCGTACATAGCAAACCTTTGGTACTGAAAGCCATAAAAGCGTTAAATACCTTTTCAGGCGTTGAGTTTGCCGAACCGAATTATTTTCAGCATGCTTGCGCTACGGCTAACGATAGGTATTACGATAATCAATGGGGTTTAAGCGAAGAGAATGGTATTAGCATTGAAGGTGCATGGGATATAACAACAGGTTCTCGAAACGTGAGGGTAGGGGTTATAGATTCCGGTATAACTTCAACGCATCCTGATCTCATTGCAAATCTTTCCGAAGGTAAAAATTTTGTAGATTCAGATCCGTCTACAGACGACGATGATGGGCATGGAACGCATGTCGCAGGAATAATAGGTGCAATTGGTGACAACGGTCTTGGTGTTACGGGAGTATGTCAACAAGTTACTTTGATTCCGTTAAAAGTATCAGTGCATAATGAGGAAGAGTTTCCCATAAGCAGATCAATCAGTGCGATAAACTATGCAAAAAACAAGTGGAATACTACGGAGCGAATCGATATACTAAATTATAGTAACAGTGGAAATAAATCGTCAGATTCATTAAAAAATGCAATAAGTAATTATCCTGGGCTATTTGTTAATTCGGCAGGTAACTATGGTTCCGATGTCGATACTGTGCCGAGTTATCCGGGGAATTATAATTTATCTAATATGATAACAGTTGGGGCTCACGATCAATATTGTGAGAGACTGGTTGATAGTCGTGAGGGCGAATCTAATTACGGAAGTAAAAACGTAGATATTTTTGCTCCCGGATACAGAATTGAAAGTACTATTTATGCAGAAAGTTATACTACAAAAACGGGAACGTCAATGGCTGCGCCGTTCGTTACGGGTGTTGCCGCTTTAATGTTGTCGGTTAATCCCGATTTATCGGCAAAAGAGTTGAAAGAAAGTATATTAAACAATGCGGAAATACCCGATGAAGACGGCGAAAATCCGTTAGAGGGGCTATGCGTTACGAACGGAAGGCTTAACGCGTATAAGGCGGTAAGCAGCGTCGCTTTGGATATGTACGGAACTTCGGTTATGGGTTTGCAAGAGAACGCGTCGAGAGAAGTAAGGCACGTTACTATTCCTAAAACTTATAACAATATAAGTATAACCGCGTTGGACGTAAGGGCATTTAACAACTATACTAAGTTAGAAAGTTTTTACTATGACCATTCAATGAGCATACCCTCTACCGTTTTAGACGGTTGTACTTCGCTTGACACCGTACGACAGGATGGCGGCACAACTTTCGGGTCGGGAGGATTAAATAAAAAATGGTCTTCTTGGCGAGAAGTGGCGGTTTTACCGATATTGAATTATGCAGATTTACACGCAAACGGAAAGAATACGCTTCAACTTAACTATAATGCATATTTCAGTGTATATGGTAAAGTATCATATCAATTCAGAGTATCGGATTTCCAAGGTAACGTATACGCGACTTCTGCGAGGTATAATAGTGGAAACGGTCAAAATCACACGAGAAATTGTGTTTTGGATATTCCCGATATAACTTCAATACCACAATACTCTCAATTGAGAATTCAAATACATTATTGCAAACAAGAAACTCTTTGGGGCGGACATTTCACAATGACTGGTAAATATCTGCAACTGAATATTGCATAACGACTGAATAAACATCTTTTACGGGCGAAAACTTCGGTTTTCGCCCGTATTTTTATACTCGGTCTTGCGCCGTGTTTTCTGGCTAAAACGATTGACAACCGACCGACCGACAATATATAATATACGTATAACGACGTATGCCGACGTATTATTCTTGTCCGGCATCGGTCGATTAAAGGAGGAAACGTATGTTTTGTAAAGAATGCGGGTGTAAACTCGACGACGGTTCGGATTTCTGCCCGAACTGCGGCAAAAAAATAGAATGCTCCGCCGAACGAGCGCAGGCGGAAGATATTTCTATTATGAAAACCGCCGACGAAAAATCGGTTGCGATAACCGCGAACGACGAAAATCGTACTCAACCCGCCGACGCTCGGAAAACCGAGCCGAAAGGCGTAAACGGGTTAGCCATAGCGGGCTTCGTAGTTTCGTTGTTGTCGCTCGGTTTAGGATATTTTTACGCGATAGCCTCCGTTATCGGGCTTATTTTAAGCGCGGTCTCCATGGGGATGCGTAAAAAATACGCTTCCTGTAACGGGTTAGGCATTGCGGGGCTGGTAATAGGTATTATCAGTACGCTAATATGGGTTATCGTCTGGTTGTACGCGATTATACTTATTCTTGCGTTTACGTCTATCGGCAGAGCGGCGTAACGGTTTATAGTAATAATTTTCGGGAGTTAAAAATGAATAACGACAAACATAACAAAGTAAAAACCAGGCTTAAAATTATCGGCTTTATCGTACTTGCGATAGGTCTTGCGTGTACCGTTACGGGTATGGTGGATTTTTTCACTACCGCAATGAATATGAAGGGCATGCCCAAACTTTTCTGGCTGTTGTTTATAGGCGTGCCTATGCTCGGAATAGGCGGGGCGTTGCTCGGTTTTGCGTTCCAACGCGAAATAATGAGATATACCAAAAACGAAGCCGTTCCCGTGATAAACGAAGCGAGCGAAGAACTTAAACCCGCCGTGAAATCCGTTGCGGAAGCGGTTAAAGAAACCGATAAAACCGAAGAAAAGAAATAAGAAACGTAAAGGGGAAAACGAGAGTGGAAGAAATAATCAAAACCGTGGGTTTAACCAAGCGTTACGGCAAAAAAACCGTGGTAAGCGACGTTAATATGACCGTTTATCGCGGGGATATTTACGGCTTTATCGGTAAAAACGGAGCGGGTAAAACGACGGCGATGAAATTGATTTTGGGGCTTGCCGTTCCTAGCGGCGGCGAAATCACTCTTTTCGGCGATAACGATCTGAATAAAGGTCGCAGAAAGATAGGCTCGCTTATAGAGGCTCCCGGACTGTTCAGAACCTGCACCGCTTATGAAAATATGAAGAGATTTTCGCTTCTTTCGGGCGGCGACGACGAAAAAATAAAAGAACTTCTCGAACTCGTCGGACTTGCCGACACGGGGAAAAAACGCGCGGGCAAATTCTCGCTCGGTATGAAGCAAAGGCTCGGCATCGCGATTGCGCTTTTAGGCGACCCCGAAGCGCTTATTTTAGACGAGCCGATAAACGGGCTCGACCCCGAGGGGATAAAGGAAGTACGTGATTGCGTGCTTAAACTCAACCGCGAAAAGGGCGTTACCTTTTTGATTTCAAGTCATTTACTTGACGAACTTTCAAAAATCGTTACCCGTTACGGAATAATAAACGACGGCGTTTTAATCGAAGAAATTACTGCCGACGAATTGCTTAAACGCGTCGAAAGCGGACTTAAAGTAGTCGTAGACGACGGAGAAAAAGCCGAAAAGATTTTACTCGAAAACGGCTTTGCCGCCGAGCAAATCAAACGCGACGGAAACGTTATTCTGTTGCCCGTCGAAACGAAGCCTTCTTCGGTCAACTCTTTGCTGGCGGCGGGCGGCGTAAGCGTAGAAGAACTTACCACGCTTCACGGCGACGTCGAACAATACTTTATCGACAGAACGGGGGTGTGATATGTTGAATTTACTTAAATATCAATTCCGTAAATTGTTCAAGTCTATTACGTTCTATTGTTTGTTGGGTTTTATTTTCGTAGGCACTTTGATTGACGTTCTTACGTTTTTCGGAGCCGGGGCATATTTCGTAGATTACTTAACGCATTTTGACGCAATGTCTTTTATGCTTTTCGGATTGAGTGTTTTCGTACCCGTATTCGTTTGCGACGATTACACGAGCGGAGCGGTGAAAACGGTATACGGCAAAGGATATACGCGTACTCAAAATTTCTTTTCAAAACTTATAGTATGTCTTGCCGCAAGCGCGATGATCAGTTTGTTCAATATATTTTTGACACGAACGCTTGGCGTTATTTTTCTTAAAAAGAGTCGTATAGATTCGCGTATACTTCGAGAATCTGCATATATGTTGTTTCTGAAAGCATTTTGTATGCTTGGTTTTACTTGCGTATTTTTCGGAATTGCGGAAATTTTAGGTAAAACTATATTGTCTGTCGCAACTAATTTATTCGGAATGTTTATTTTAACAGCCGTATTTACTGGGATAGGTATGGCAGTTTCTTACGACCTTTCTCAATGGATGTTGGAGGCTGCTTTGACTGATTTGTGCACTTTGCCTATGACTAATAAAGTCGTACTGAGGGCATGGACGTTCCCCATCGTTTATTCGGCTGTGTTTTTAGGTTTAGGATATTTATTCGCTTTAAGGAGAGAAGTTAAATAATATGAAAGTAAGAGATATGGTCAGAATCGCGCTGTTCGTCGCGATAATAGCCGTTTGTTCCTGGCTCACCGTCCAGATACCCGCCGTACCGTTTACGATGCAGACTTTCGCCGTTTTTCTGGCGTGTTTTATGCTCGGCTGGTGGAAGGCTCTTATATCGGTTTCGATATACGTGTTGCTGGGCTTGGTCGGCGCGCCCGTCTTTTCGGGCTTCCGAGGCGGCGTGGGAGTGCTTGTCGGGCCTACGGGCGGTTACATACTCGGCTTTATAGCGCAGTGTTTAGTCTACGGTCTGATTACGATTTGTTTCGGTAAATACCGCGATAACGTTTTCGTAAAGATAGGCGCGTCGGTCGTCGGGCTTGCCGTTCTGTATACTTTCGGAACGCTCTGGTATGCGTTCATTTACACGAACGGAACGACCGAACAGATATACGGTATATTGCTTAAGTGCGTAGTTCCGTTTATTATCCCCGATCTTGCGAAAATGGCTCTTGCCTACGCCGTATCTTTCAGCGTAAACCGAATACTCAAAACCGCTTAATCTGCGGCTTTAACGGCGTAAATCGTTCGGGTTTATCGATAAAAAATAATGATTTGAAAATTGCAAAAAACAGCGTAAGCGGGTTGACACTTACGCTGTTTTGATATATAATATGGTTATATGCCGACATAACGGTTATGTGTTATTTATAATACCGCCGCGCGAGGCTATACACGCAAAACAAGAAATTTTTTATTCCACTCCAAGGAGGACACAATGGCACATTTACAGGAATCGGCGGTAAAGAAGATCAACGAGATCTGCGACAGATACGTCGATGAAAGAACTCCGCTTATGATGATTTTAAGCGACGTGCAGAAAGAGTACGGGTACATTCCGCTCGAAGTACAGGAACTCGTTTCCGAAAGGACGGGTATTTCGGTTGCGGAAATTTACGGCGTCGTAACTTTCTACTCGTTTTTCTCGCTTAAACCGAAGGGCAAGTACGTTATCGGTTGTTGTCTGGGAACGGCTTGCTACGTCAAAGGCGCGCAACAGATTATAGATAAGTTTTCGGATTTGCTTCATATCAAACCGGGCGAAACGTCCGACGACGGCTTGTTTACTCTTGACGCTCTTCGTTGTATAGGCGCGTGCGGTATCGCCCCCGCCGTTACCATTAACGGTACGGTTTACCCGAAAATGACCGTTGACGGCGTTCCTCAGATTATAGAAAGTTACAGCGCGCAGGAGGCTTAACCCCATGATAAAGAATTTTCAGGAACTCGAAAAGATAAGTTCGAAGTGCAGTAAATGTCTTGACGCCAAATTCACGGGCGCGGACGGGAAAAGACACGTCGTGCTTTGCGGCGGTACGGGTTGTTTGTCTTCCCACTCCGACGAAATCAAAGCGGAATTCGAAAAACTTATTGCAGAAAAGAATCTCGGCGATAAAGTAACCGTAAATCAGGTAGGTTGTTTCGGTTTCTGTTCGCAAGGACCTTTCGTAAAAATTTACCCCGAAGACACTCTGTATCGTATGGTGCATTTGTCCGACGTAGAAGAAATCGTAAACGCGGATTTGATCGGCGGCGAAGTAGTCGAAAGACTTCTTTACGTAGACCCCGTTACGCAGGAAAAGGTTAAAAAACAGGACGATATAAATTTCTATAAAAAGCAGGTTCGTATCGCTCTTCACGGCTGCGGAAGCCTTAACCCCGAAGATATAAACGAGAACCTCGGCGCGGGCGCGTTCAAGGGATTGGTACGCGCGCTTAAAATGGACAGAGCCGACGTCATCAAAGAAATTCTCGACAGCGGTTTGCGCGGCAGAGGCGGCGGCGGTTTCCCGACGGGCAGAAAGTGGCAGTTTGCTTACGCTCAACCCGAAGGCGAAAAATACGTCGTATGTAACGGCGACGAAGGGGATCCGGGCGCGTTCATGGACAGATCGATACTCGAAGGTAATCCTCTCGGCGTTATCGAGGGCATGATGATCGCGGGTTACGCGATCGGCGCGCAGAACGGTTATTTCTACGTCCGCGCGGAATACCCCGTAGCGGTCAACAGACTTAAACTGGCGATGAAACAAGCCGAAGAAGTAGGACTTCTCGGCGATAACATACTCGGTACGGGTTTCTCGTTCAGAGTACATATCCGTCTGGGAGCGGGCGCGTTCGTCTGCGGCGAAGAAACCGCGCTTCTTAACTCCATAGAAGGTCAGCGCGGTATGCCCAGACCCCGTCCTCCGTTCCCCGCGGTCAAGGGGCTTTGGCAGAAACCCACCATTATCAATAACGTAGAAACGCTTGCCTGCGTTCCGTATATCATGCGCGAGGGCGCTGCGGAATTTGCCAAGTACGGTACCGAAAAGTCCAAAGGCACCAAGGTTTTCGCGCTCGGCGGAAAAATCAACAACGTAGGTCTTGTCGAAGTCCCGATGGGTACTACTCTTCGCGAACTCGTATACGATATAGGCGGCGGTATTCCCCATAATAAAGAATTCAAGGCCATTCAGACCGGCGGACCGTCCGGCGGCTGTCTTACCAAAGACGACCTCGACGCGGCTATCGACTACGATAATCTCGTGGCGAAAGGCTCGATGATGGGTTCGGGCGGAGCGATAGTAATGGACGAAGACAACTGTATGGTAGACGTCGCGAAATTCTATATGGAATTCATCTGCGACGAATCCTGCGGTAAATGCTCGCCCTGCCGTATCGGCACCAAGAGAATGCTCGAAATACTTACGAAGATAACCGAAGGAAAAGGAACTATGGACGACCTTGCGGCTCTCGAAGAACTTGCCGCAAACGTTAAGAGTAACTCTCTTTGCGGTCTGGGTCAAACCGCTCCCAACCCCATACTTTCCACGCTTGCGCACTTCAAAGACGAATATCTTGCTCATATCGAGAAGAAAGAGTGTCCCGCTCACGTTTGTAAGAGCCTTATGCGCTATGCGATCGACCCCGACAAGTGTAAAAAGTGCAGTCTTTGCGCTCGTAAATGCCCCGTCGGCGCGATTACCGGCGTAGTCGGTAAAGAACCGTTCGTAATCGATACGAACAAATGTATCAAGTGCGGAATGTGTATCGCTTCGTGTAAGTTCGGCGCGATCAGCAAGATATAAGGAGAGTAATAAATGTTAAACATTAAAATCGAAGGCGTTCCTTATCAGGTCGAAGAAGGTTTGACCATACTCGAAGCGGCGAAGAAATGCGGTTATGAAATTCCTTCGCTCTGCTCGTTCAATCACGGCGAATGTTCGCAAGGTTCCTGCCGCGTGTGCTTAGTTGAGGCGACCGGCGCGAGAGGGCTGGTTGCGTCGTGCGTATATCCCGTTTCCGAGGGTATGGAAATAAAGATTTCCACCCCCAAGGCTACGGAAGCAAGAAGAACGTCGGTTGAACTTCTTCTTTCCAATCACAATCAGAACTGCCAGCAGTGCGACAAGAACGGCAAATGCGAACTTCTGCACGTAGCCAAACTCGTCGGGGCGAGAGAAGGTATGTACGCGGGCGCGAAAACTCCCGCCACTATCGATAAATTAAGCCCGTCTATCTATCGCGATACTTCCAAATGTATTCTCTGCGGAAGATGCGTCGCAAGATGTAAAAACGCTCACGGACTCGGTATTCTGGGCTTTGAAAAGAGGGGATTCAACACTATCGTTTCCCCCGCGGAAAACAGAAGTTTCGCAAACTCTCCCTGTATTCTCTGCGGTCAGTGCGTAACCGTCTGCCCGACGGGCGCGTTGATGGAAGTTTCCGACGTAGCGAAGGTAGACGAAGCGTTCGCGAAAGGCAAATACGTAGTAGTGCAAACCGCTCCCGCGGTAAGGGCTGCGCTCGGCGAAGAATTCGGCGACAAGGTCGGAACGCTCGCTACGGGTAAAATGGTTGCGGCTCTCAGAAGGCTCGGTTTCAAAAAAGTATTCGATACCAACTTCGGCGCGGATCTTACCATTATGGAAGAAGCGACCGAACTTCTCGGAAGAATCAAAGACGGCGGCGTATTGCCGATGATTACTTCCTGTTCGCCCGGCTGGATCAACTACTGCGAATATAACTACGCGGATCTTATCCCGCGCCTTTCTTCCTGCAAATCCCCGCACGAGATGATGGGCGCGATTCTTAAGACGTATTATGCTGAAAAAACGGGCGTAAAACCCGAAGACATGTTCGTCGTTTCGATTATGCCTTGTACCGCCAAAAAGTACGAAGCGCAACGCGAAGAACTTAAAACCAACGGTCTTAGCGACGTCGACGCCGTTCTGACCACCCGCGAACTCGCGAGAATTATTCGTCGCGCGGGTATTATGTGGAACAGACTTCCGGAAGAGGAATTCGACAACGACATAGTCGGCGAATATTCCGGCGCGGGCGTTATCTTCGGCGCGACGGGCGGCGTTATGGAAGCGGCTCTTCGTACGGCGGCGAAGAAACTCACGGGTAAAGAACTCGCAGACCCCGAAATCAAAGACGTAAGAGGTCTTGACGGTATAAAAGAAGCGACCTACAATCTCGGCGGAGCCGAAGTAAGAGTCGCGGTCGCGCACGGAATGAAGAATGCGAAAGTATTGCTCGACGAAATCAGGGCGGGCAAGAGTCCTTATCAATTCATCGAAATCATGGGTTGCCCCGGCGGTTGCGTTGCAGGCGGCGGACAACCGTACGTAAAGCCGTGCTTCATGCCGAACGAAGACGACGACATTCTCGATACTTATAAAGAGAAGAGAGCCGCCGCGCTTTACAAAGAAGACCGCATGAAGAAGAACAGACTTTCGCACGAGAATAAGCAGATTATTGAACTTTACGAAAAGTTCCTCGGCGAACCGAATTCTCATAAGGCTCACGAATTGCTTCACACTTCGTACAACGCGAACCGTGAAAAATTCAAAGATTGATTTAATATAACGTAAATTTATGTGGCGGGGGAAGTATACTTTTCCCGCCGCATTATTTTTGCCCGGCACGCTTACGCTCGGGCATGATATACTTTGTTTGTGTCATTCTGAACGCAGTGAAGAATCTCCCGGAAGGGTGGTATTTTTCGGATTGAATATTACGGATAACATCAAGTCCGCAGGTTTTGCCTTTCCAGGCGATCCTTCACTACGTTCAGGATGACACAATTGTCTTTGCGAGACCCCTTGCGGGTCGTGGCAAACCCGAAGATCGGAGCGCGGACGACCATACACGTGTCATTCTGAGGCTCTGCCGAAGTCCCTAGGCAGGTCGCCCCCTCTCCGGCAGGCTTCGCGTGCCACCTCTCCCGCTTCAACGG
>OGFF01000218.1_pt1 | contig 87134 bp, 84 predicted proteins | sample 1570751 | NCBI WGS metagenome assembly OGFF01 (sample SAMEA2581951, study PRJEB24529) | metagenome | biome: Human gut stool | place: China | collected 2011 | reverse complement strand
ATGTATCATTATACTGTTGATACATCAGACACACAAATGTAAATAGGGACTAAAATAAACAGCTCCTGTATGATATTGGGATGCGATTAGCTGCAAATGCGTCTTTCTACTTGGCAAAGTACTGACAAATGTATGTGGTGCCACGACACGGATGTCGTGGCAGCGAACTTGAGACAAGGATGTCGAATGTTCGCGTGCCACATGCATGTCAGTACGTGCCTTAGTAGAAAAGCATATGCAGCGTGCATCAAAATATCATGCAGGAGCTGTTGTATATTCTTCTGCTTTATATTTTCACATATTACGCTGTAATGATCGTACCTGTTTTTCCTTTTAATGCATTATTTGTCTGCGCAAGAGAAGTGATCAGTACCTGACCGTCCGGTTTCTTTGCCAGATATGCGATCGCGGCCTCGATCTTAGGCAGCATATCCGTTGCACCGAACTGACCTTCTTCGATGTATTTCTGTGCCTCGGCAACAGTCATGGAAGAAATGCCTTCCTGATCCTCCTTGCCAAAGTTCTTATATACCATGTCTACGCTAGTTAAAATAATAAGCTCGTCTGCCAGCAGATCGGATGCAAGCTTTCCTGCAATGCAGTCCTTTTCGATAACGGCGGAAGCACCCTGATAAGCATGCTGCTGTTCGATGACCGGAATACCGCCACCGCCACAGGCAATAACAATCTGATCTGCATCTGCAAGTGTGCGGATCGCATCAATCTCCACGATCTTGAGCGGCTTTGGTGCAGCGACGATACGCTGGAAGCCCTTGCCCGGTACCTCTTCTACATAATTGCCCTTTTTGATCTCCGTATCCGCATCTTCACGGCTCATGTAACGGCCGATTGCTTTCTGCGGTGCGTAGAATGCTTCATCGTAAGGATCTACGGTTACCTGCGTCAGGATCGTGCTGACCGGCTTTGTGATACCGCGGCTCATCAGCTCTGCCTTCAGGGAATTCTGAATATCGTATCCGACATAGCCCTGGCTCATTGCGGAGCAGACACACATCGGAGCCGGTGTGTAGTCGATATAAATACGTCTCAGCTCTGTCATAGCCTTGTGGATCATGCTGACCTGCGGACCGTTGGAATGGGTGATGGTAAGCTGGTAATCTGCTTCAACCAGATCAGCTAACGCCTTGGCTGTATCCTTTACAGCATCCCACTGTTCCATGATCGTATAACCTAATGCATCGTGTCCCAGAGACACTACAACTTTTTTCTTGCTCATAGAAATACCTCGTTCTTTATATGTGATTATTGTGCTATCTGACAGATGTCCCATATGCCGGGCATCTTTGCATATCATAACAAAGATGTAAATCCATATAGCACCGGATTGTGTTTATTATAGCAAATCCTGCTTCATTTGTACACCTTTTGTCTGCTGTAAAAGATCGATTCCGAGCACCAGCAAAAGAAACAGCCGCACAAGGGCAGCAGGCTGCTCCATGCCATCATAAGAGAACCAGAAAAGCGTTTCTCCGTAGGTCGCCAGAGCCAGAAGCTGTGCCACGACCGGGCGCCAGAGCTTACGAGGACGAAACAGATAAAACAGCATTACGATTTCTGCAATATACGCATAGCGGTCATGCATATGCGGCAGGAAAAATGTGATATACAAAACGGAAAAAGCGGTAAAGCAACATAAAAATTCCCGCGTCAGTTCCATTTTTTTATGATAGAAATAATATACAAAAAGCACAAGGGAGGCGGCGCAGAACACAATGCAGAACTGCCCGAATCTGTCTGCCAGTGCATCAAACTGCCAGAAGGAGTAAATATTAGGGTATTTGAGCTGCAGCTCCGCGTGTGTGCCCGCCTGACTGACATAAAGGAGCAGAAGCTCTTTCAGCGGTCTTCCGGCGATCAGTGACGGGATCAGCGTGATGCAGTAAACGCCGGGGATCCACAGCAGGGTACGCAGGCGGTAATTTTTCCATAAAAAGATCACAGCAAGCACAGGCAGGATAAAGACTGTCTGCAGTTTGAAGGAAAACGCGCAGCCGATACAGAACAGAACAAGTGTATCTGTCCGGATCACAAATGACGCGGCAGCTTCTTTTACTTTTTTACCTCCGAAATGCAGGGTCAATGTCTTTTCCTTCATGGCAATGTAAAGTGCTGTCAGAATAAAGATCGTGTAAATATTGTCGCACTGTCCCCAGACGCCGGAATTGGCGATCACGGTCGGCAGCAGCAGAACGGCGCTAAAGAGCAGCACCTGCTTGTATTTGGAATCCTCCGGGGCAATGAGCTTTGCAGCTACGATGGCAAGCACATAGTCCAGACAGATGCCCACGCCTTTGATGACATAAAGCGGTTCCACATCAAAATAAGAGATCAGCATCAGAAGATGCATATAGGCGGGCGTGTAATTTCCGATATTGTATTTCAGCCCCGCAAATCCACCGTAGGACCTGAACTGCTCCACCCATGGCTTTAGGCAGATCGTGTAGTCGGGAAACTGCAGATCGATAAACCAGAGCCGGAGCATGAGCGTCATGGCAATGATAAGGAAAAGAACGAGCAGATCGAACGTATTATATTTCTTTCCAAGTTTATGATCCAGAAAATTTGTCAGCATATTATCTCCTTTTGACCGTTGCCCGGGAACAACCCCATGTGGCAAGCATGATCAGATATGAAAAATAATTGATCGTATAACGCGGGTGTACTTCCCAAAGCATTAAAAACAGCATCAGACCGCAGACAGACAGCGGAACGATCAGAAGAACCGCCGGCTGTTCTTTCTTTTGGAAAACCGCCTTTGCACAGAAGAACAAAAAAACTGCGGTAAAGAACAGGTTGGCATACTGGGGCAGACTGCAGCCTTCCCAGTAGGCCTGATAATGACTGCCAAGCAGCGTCAGGAAGTCTGTCAGCCCCGTCTCGCGAGCAAGTCCGAATAAAAACATATAAGAAAGCTCGAAAGTACCGTCTGCAAATGCCATGACGGCTTTCAGGCGCAGCTGCTTATAGATGCCCTTTGCACCGAGGGCGGAAAGCCTGTTTTGAATTTCTGTGCGGACAGCTTCTTTGCGGGCCGCCGGATCGGTAAAGGAACGGGAAAATTCCGTATCATCAGGGGAAAAACCAAAGTTTTCATTCAGTCCCATCATTACCCAGGTTTCCTTTGGTGTTGCCATCCGGTCAGCTGTTGCTTTGTCCAGATGATGGCTGTATATATAGCTGTGGAACAGCAGGGTGCAAACGCCGAAAACAAGCAGTGTTTCCGCAAGCAGCGTCAAAAATCTGCGCCGGTTTTTCTGCAGAAGCAGTACAATAAAAATCGCGATCATACAGATAAATACCGTAGGCTTTAAAAAATAACCGACATAGCAGGCAAGCACCATAAGAAAATCATAAGTGGATTTCGTTGCGGTGAAAGCTTTTTTGCAGCTTTCCTGAGATACAGATTCTTTCGATTTTAGTTCGCCACATTCAGGGCAGAAGGCCTGCAAATGATCGGAGCCTGCCAGAAACAGTGCAAAAACCAGTGGCGGAAATGCCATGGAAAGGATATCCGTATAAAAACTGGAGCCGCAAAAATAAAGCGGCGGATATATGGCAAACAGACAAAGTGAAAAGACTGCTTCCGTGGCGGAAAAAAGCTTTTTACAGCAGTAATAGGTACTGGCGACCATGACAGAAGTCAGAAGACAGGTCACAAAAATGCCGACGCTGTAATAGTCATGATAGCCCAGACGGGATACGACCCGGAACAGGACATACAGAAAAGTCATAGGTCCCAGATTATTCGGATAGTAGTAATAATAATCGTAAAAACTTGCAAAGGTACCGGTATTGAGCCATTCGACCGCACCGTCATACAGGGAGGAAAAGTCATATTTCGGTACAATGATAAGCTGATGGGCAAAATACATCTGAACGCCGAAAAGCAGCACCAGAAAAAACGGAAGGATATAGCTGCCGTATCGTTCCCAGACAGGGGCAAAATGCTGCAGAAGTTTAAAAAGAGTGATATAAACGATAATAACGACAAGTAATAAGAACGCTTTCAGAAAAATGGAAAAAGCACTGCGCTCCAGACTGTCCTGTTGCAGCACATCAAGAAATAATTTTGTAAATACAACAAATAAAAACAGGAAAAGAGCAGATCTACATGTTTTTACCAGCTTTTCCATGAAATGTGTGCCTCCTTCTTCGTTATGCTTTTTATCATAGCATAGCCTATGGGGAAAGACAAGAAAACAGGGTGGTAAAGACCGATGAAAAAACGGGAAAGCCGTTGACAGAAACGGGATTACAACTTATAATAGAAATATCCTACATAACAAATAGGAAAAGGAGGGAATTGCTTTGAAAATATCAACAAAAGGAAGATATGCGGTACGTGTCATGCTGGATCTGGCATTGAACGATACCGGTGAATATGTGAAGGTACGTGAGATTGCCAAACGGCAGGAAATCTCTGAAAAATATCTCGAGCAGATCATTGCTGTTTTAAATAAAGCAGGTTACGTCAGAAGTACACGCGGTGCGCAGGGCGGTTATAAGATTGCCAAGGATCCGTCACAGTACACCGTGGGCATGATCCTGCGTCTGACGGAAGGCAGTCTCTGTCCGGTAGCCTGCCTTGAGACGGAAAGCAATGAATGCGAGCGCTGTGATACCTGTGAGACGCTACAGGTCTGGAAAGATTTAAATAATGCGATCAACAAGGTCGTAGACAGCGTTACGATCGCAGACCTGGTGGCGCGCCATCAGGAGAGCATAGAGAATATGGATTATTCTATCTGACGTAGCTTTAAAAATTGTCCGCCTCTTACAGAGTCTGCAAGCTCTTCGAAAGAAAGAGTCTGCAGGCTGTTTTTTTGCTCATCCAGCAGGGTAAAGAGCAGGTCACTGTTTTCACTGAGCAGCCATGCAGGCTGCATACCGAGCGGCAGAAGCAGATCATCCTGCGCGGAGACAGCACATATCATATTGCTGACATATGTGTCATCACTTTTATAGCTGATCTGCAGGTAAGCCGTTTGTATATCACCTGCCAAAAGGTCGGAAGAAGACAGCGGCAGATACAGATAATCGTACTCGCCGCCGGAAACCGTACTACCTGCAGAAGCCAGCGCAAGCTCTGCTGTAAAGCATTTCCGCAGGCTTTTCATGGAATTTCCGAGACTTGCACAGATTCGGCCCAAATCCAGTTCTCCGGTCACAGCTCTGTAATCATCCCCTGCCTGCCCCGGATAGATTTTTGCAAACAGCTCACGCGGATATAATGCATCGTCATCTTTGCAGTACACATAGTCATGTGTCAGGATCCAGTGATAAATATAATAGTTGCTTTGTGCATCCAGAACGAAAACAACAGGTCTTTTTTCTTTGATCTGGGACAGCATTTCTTTCTGTGCTTCCATGCTTTTGCCGACCGGCAGAAATCCCGTGCTGCAGGCTCTTGCATTCAGGTAATAGTAAAAGCCCTGTCCGTCAAAGCCCATATACCAGGTCTGTTTCTGCACACTGTCACATTTTTGCATTACAGTTTCATAGGCAGTCAGATAGGGAAACTGATCTGCAACCATAAAACCGTTTCCGAGCATAGTATGGTCCAAGATGGGGACTTCGTCCATGGCAAGGAACGTATCGGGAACGGTATAGGTGTTATAAAGCTTGGAAGTATCGTCCATGATAAGCGCTGCCTGTCCGTCCGGGTAAGTCCACATATTCGGAAACTTCATATCATTTATTTCATGATAGATAATAAAAGGCAATGAAAAACAGATACCGAGCAGGAGTGCAGTTGCCCTGCCGGGGAACATTTTTCTATTACGAAGCAGCAGAACCGGCAGAAACATCCCAAATACGGCGATCAATACAGGAGCTGTTCTCTGCAAAATGACACCGGTGTCGGCGCGAACCAATGTGTAGGTGTATGAAATTGCCAGTGTCAGAAAGGCCGCCAGCAGTCCTAAAAGCAGAGAAAAATCGTCATGCTTTTGCATGCCCTTGGCAGCCCGTTTATCCGAAAGCAGCTGCATCACAACTTGCAGGCACAGACAGCCAAGAATCCAGAGTGGCAGCATCGGCAGGAAAAAGCGGTAGACCAGATAGAGTCTGTCACGCCATTGCCCGGAAAAGTAAGGCAGGAAGGTATCCGGTGGGGTCTGTCCGAACAGAGAAATACCGTCTGCAAGCAGTGTCTGGCTGCTGTAGGTCAGAGTATGTCTGAGCATCCGTAAAAGAAGCGGTAGACAGAGAACAACCGGCACAAGTGTCAGAAACCATAAAATGTAAAAAGAAGGTTTTTTCCTTTCTGTTTTCCAGTCCGTCTCTTTGATTGCATGCAGTAGCATCCGGATGCCAGACGGGAGAGTGCCAAGCAGCAGCGCACCGCCGTAGAGCGGATAATAAAGCCCTGCCAGAAAGCAGGAAAAGATCCAGCATCTGAGCCAGTGCATCGGTTTTTCCAAAAGTGCTTTGTCAAACAAAAGGAGCAGGACGGGAAGAACCATATACTGCCGGTTGTAGCTTGGCAGTGCAAAAAATACCGCAAATAAAAGTGATTTTCCACCGATCTGCCTGTATAGAAGCCACATCGTCAGAGCGGCAAAGAGAACCACAGTGATTGAAATAGCAGGAGAATAATCCGACACGGTTCCGTGCAGAAGGACATTCTGGATAAAACCGTTCACAAGCGGGAACAGACCGGAAACAGGCGTATATTCCCGATAAGCACTCTGGTGCAGCCCGAAAATCTGCTGCCACGGGATCATCTGCTCGCCGTGGTGGTGCTGGTCAGGCTGTGCAAAAGCCGGGGCTGCACTAAAGGAATGATAAATGAAGATCGTCATAACGGTAGCACAGCTGATGAGGCGGGAAACAGGCAGGCAGCCCTGTCGATCCGCCCGGGCGGTATTTGTATACTGAATGCTTCGGATCTCTTTTGCAATATGACACATGTGCCGTATTTCTCCCGCGAGCAGTCCGAGGAGCAGCAGTGTAAAAAAGATATAGTAAAAGCCTGCATAGGCGACACGGATCCGCTCGCCACGATATAGATAGTGATCTACAAAATAAACAACAAGTAAAAATGGGATCGGTAGCTGCAGGATGCAGAGCAGAAGAGAAAGGCGCTCTGCTTTTTTATCGGTTTCAGTTTTGGGCAGACAGCAGATGAGAAGTGACACAAGTGTCAATGCCGCAACAATCCATATGACCTGATTATCGGAGAGGATAAAACGGTCTGAAATCTGCACAAGAACGGTAAGAACTGCCATGAGTGCATAATACAGTAAAACTGGCAGTACCAGACACGGATAAAAAAGAGCCTGTTCTTTTTTGAAATGCAGGCAGACTGCCAGCACGCAAAAATAACAAAGCCCCAAAAGCAGGACAGTGTTTTTCTGTCCGAATATGATAAAACTGCCGAGAAGTGGGAAAACAAAAATCCAGAGATAGCGCAGATAAGCCGGATGCTTGTCTGCCTGAGCGGTTTCGGGAGTTTCTGCCATGTGTTTCATTTGCCCTGCGGACAGAAGAAAGTCTGTCAGGCAGCAGAGAAGAAGACCAAGGACAGTCAGCAGACGAAACAGCGTAAGTTCCCCCTGCTTATTGATGCCTGTTTTGGCTGTTGTTTCTATGATGATATCGGTAAAGACAGGTGCTTTTGCTGCCCAGAGCGGAAAAAAACGGGCAAACAGCGGGACGCAGAGCAAAAGTGCAGCCATACATGGAAGAATGATCGGTAATTTTCTTTTCATATTTTTAAAAACCTCGCCAGTGGATCGCCGGAATGCCAGCAGAATTTACATATCTTATGATAAAGGACTTTGTTGCTGTTTGCAAGATTGGGAAACAAGAATCGATCAGACGAATAAATCAGATGTCGGCGGTTTATCCTATAAAATGATGGTTTCCCTGTAGGAAACGGAATGGAAGAAGGAGAACTGAAAATGAAGGATAAAATTTTTGGTGTTTTACAGCGCGTGGGACGGAGCTTTATGTTGCCGATCGCAATCCTGCCCGTAGCGGGACTTCTGCTTGGGATCGGCAGTTCCTTTACCAATGCGACAACGATCGAAACGTATCACCTGACGGGGATTCTGGGAGAAGGCACGATAGCACATGCCCTGCTCATGATCATGAGCCGTGTGGGCAGCACGGTTTTTGATAACCTGCCACTGCTTTTTGCCATTGGTGTGGCGATCGGTATGGCAAAGAAGGAAAAAGAGGTGGCGGCGCTTTCGTCTGTTATTGCCTATCTTGTCATGCATACATCGATCTATGCCTTGCTGCTTTTACACGGCGAGATCGCGGAAGACGGGCAGATCGCGGATTTTGTACTGGAAGGCAGTATTACATCGGTCTGCGGAATCCCATCTTTGCAGATCGGTGTGTTTGGCGGTATTATCGTAGGACTTGGCGTGGCGGCGCTGCACAACCGGTTTTACCGGATCGAACTGCCGAGTGCCCTGTCTTTTTTCGGCGGGACACGGTTTGTACCGATCATATCCACGGTTGTGTATCTCTTTGCCGGTATTTTGCTCTATTACGTGTGGCCGACCGTGCAAAACGGTATTTATGCGATGGGCGGTTTTGTGACAGGCTCCGGGTATTTCGGAACGCTTCTGTTCGGTCTTGTGAAACGTGCCCTGATCCCGTTTGGACTGCATCATGTCTTTTACATGCCGTTCTGGCAGACGGCTGTCGGCGGAACGAAGGAAGTGGCAGGACAGCTTGTGCAGGGCGGACAGAATATCTTTTTTGCGGAACTCGCGGATTCTGCCAACATTGCACATTTCAGCGCAGCTGCAACCAGATATTTTTCGGGCGAATTTATTTTCATGATCTTTGGTCTGCCCGGCGCAGCGCTTGCCATGTATCAGTGTGCAAAGCCTGAGAAAAAGAAGGCAGCGGGCGGACTGCTTTTATCCGCCGCACTGGCAAGCATGATAACAGGTATAACAGAGCCATTGGAGTTTTCGTTTTTGTTTGTGGCACCGGCGCTCTTTGTTGTGCAGGTCATTCTGGCAGGATCGGCCTATATGATCGCACATATGCTGAATGTGGCGGTCGGACTGACCTTTTCCGGCGGGCTGCTTGACTTCTTTTTGTTCGGTATTTTGCAGGGCAATGAAAAGACAAGCTGGCTGCGGGTGATACCGGTCGGTATTGTGTATTTCTTCCTATATTACGGGATTTTCCGGTTCCTGATCCGAAAATTTGATTTTAAGACACCGGGCAGGGAGGACGAGGATGGAGAGATAAAATTGTATACAAGGGAAGATGTCAATGACCGGAAAAATGCGGAAACAGCCGCAGCGGGAGCTGGCGGCGCAGACGGAAATGCCGGCGCGGACAGTTCCGGTGCGAATCCGGAAAACGAGACAGATAGGAAAAGCGCAGCGATCACAAGAGGTCTGGGCGGTAAAGCAAACATTTCGGATGTGGATTGCTGTGCGACGAGACTGCGCTGCAGTGTCAATGATCCGTCTCTGGTAGATGACAGGGTGCTTCGAGCAACAGGCGCAAGCGGCATAGTACACAGAGGAAACGGTGTACAGATCATTTATGGACCGCGTGTTACGATCATTAAATCTGATCTGGATGACTATCTTTCCCGCGTGATCTCGGATGAATTCGAGGATAACATCTCGCAGTCTGTTCAGAATGAACCGGAAGACAATATTTCGGATGTTGCCCGGAATAACCCGGAGAAGGATAAGCCGGAGAAACAGTCAGAAATCATCATCTACAGTCCGATAACCGGGCAGACGGCGGATATCACAGCAGCACCGGATGAAGCATTTGCGCAGAAGATGATGGGAGACGGCGTCGTTATAATGCCAAAGGAGCCTTATGTCTACGCGCCGACAGAGGGAACTGTTACCTTTGTCTTTGACACAAAGCATGCCATCGGATTTGAAACTGATTCCGGAATCAGCCTGCTTATCCATGTGGGGATCGATACTGTGAAGCTGAATGGTGTGGGCTTTACAGTAGTGGTAGAAAACGGTCAGCGCGTAAAAGCAGGAGATCTTCTGATGGAGCTGGATCTTGTTTACCTGAAGGAGCATGCGACGTCTGTTGTGACACCGGTCGTCTGCACAGAGCTTACGGAAAATCAGCATATCCGATTGCTGACACAAGTGTCAGTAAAGGCGGGGGATCCGTTATTCGCTGTAGAAACGAAATAAAAGCTGCAATGCCTGTCCCTTAGATTGACAACCTTCTGTCTGAAAAGGTAAGATAGAAGCAAATAAAAATACAGTAAAGAGAAAACGCATATGGAAAAGAATACAATGAAAAAAAGAAAACTGACGATAGAGGAGGGGCTGTATCTGCTGCTGGCAGGAACAGCACTTCTCGCCCTTATTTTATATGTAAGCTTTTGTCTGGACAATCTGATGCATTCGGACACGACTGCAGAGGTGATCTTATCCAAATTTCTGGCAGACCGGAACGAGCTGATCTCCAAAGAGTGGTTTTATTCTACAGAGATCCGTGTGATCTATACGCAGCTTGTGATGGTCCCGCTGTTTAAGATCTTCTCAAGCTACAGGCTGGTAAAGCTGTTATCTGTTTTTATTTACTATGCCGTCTTATTGTACGCCTGGCATATGCTGACAAAGCGTTTCACGCTTGAGAAAAAGTGGATCTTTCTGGGCCTGGCACTTTTGCTCGCGCCGCTTTCCAATGAATATCTGGACATGATGTTTATCGGCTGTTTTTACACGACGCAGACGATCTGTATGTATCTGGTGCTTTCTTTTGTGTTAAAGGAAAAGAAAAACAGGAAAATGTGGATCCGGGAAGGTATTGTATTATCCATCCTTTCCGTGCTTCTTGGCATGACGGGACTACGGTATCTGGCAAGTCTGTATCTGCCGATGCTGCTTGCATTTCTGTTATTCCCGGTTTTGGAAAGAGACGGAAACAAAAAGGAAAACTGGCAGAATATTACATTTTCCCTTCTGCTGACCGGGTTTGCGGGCATCGGTTTTCTGATCAATAAGTTTTATCTGGCGGTGCAGTACAGCTTTGATACGACTTCCGAGGTCAGCTTTGTACCGATTGATGAAATACCGGACCGGTTTCTGACTTCCATCCGGCTGATGCTGGAATTTATGGGCTATCGCCAGATCCGGGTCGTAACGCCGCTCGGTATTGTCAATGCGGTAAAATGCCTGTTTTTTCTGGCATTTATTGCGATGATCGTTGCACTCTTTCGGAAGCGGATGGAGCTGACCGGTAAAGAACGCTTTTTGCTGTACTTTTTCCTGATGCTGTTTCTGATCAACTGGTATATGCTGATCTTTACGGATGTCCTGCAGCAGTACCGCTACTGGCTGCCTGTTTATGTGACAGGGGCTGTGCTGATCTGTGTCTTTATGCAGCATTTCCGGCCTGCGACGGTATTCCAGAAGCCGCTGCTTTGCGCTTTTCTGGCGCTTGTGGTGCTTTCGAGCCTGTACGGAGAGCTCTGGCAGGATGTGAAATATAATGACTGTGCAAAACGATATGCTTATATGGACTTTTTGGAAAATAACGATTATGATTTCGGTTATGCGACTTTCTGGAATGCTTCCGTGACGGAGTATCTGAGCAACGGAACGATCCATGTCGGTAATCTGGGAGGCAGTGACGGAAAAGCGGCTCCGTATGAATGGCTGACACCGAAGGAATACTACCGGTCCGGCTTCCATCATGGCAAATGCTTCCTGCTTTTGGCAAGAACGGAAGAAGCGGGAATGCTGAAGGGTGATTTTACAGTTATGGAAGATGCAGCCTGTGTCTATCAGGACGAGTACTATGCGATCTACGAAGGGCAGCAGGATATGTACCTGTTTTCAAAAGGCTATGAACCGAAATAGTATTAATTTTTTCTAAAATGTATAAAATAAGTGGTTTCTGTATTGAATTCGCCTAAAAACTGCATTACATTCAAAGAAGCAATTGCAGCTGTTCAGCATGAATGGCTACAGGCATTTTAGAAAAGAAGGAGAATACATATGAATGAGGTGAAAAAGCCAAAGAAACCATTAATATCGTATTATTGCATTGTACTGCTGATACTGATCCTGTTTAATTCGCTGGCAATGCCATGGCTTATGGAACATCAGATCAAGGATGTGGATTACGGAACATTTATCCAGATGACTGAAGATGGTAATGTGGGACGTGTTAATATCAAAGAGCAGAGTAATACGATTGTATTTACGGATAAAGAGGAAAAAACAATTTATCAGACGGCAATGGTAGATGATCCGGATCTGACAGACCGTCTGTATCAGGCAGGTGTATCCTTTTATGGAGAAGAGATCAAGCAGACTTCTCCGATCCTAAGCTTTCTGATGACATGGATTCTGCCACTTCTCATATTTGGTGTAATTGGTGAGCTGCTTGCCAGACAGCTCATGAAAAAAGCAGGCGGCAAAAATGCCATGAGCTTTGGCATGGGTAAGAGCAGTGCCAAAATATACGTAAAATCTTCCGACGGCATCAAGTTCAGTGATGTGGCGGGAGAGGATGAGGCAAAGGAAAATCTGACAGAGATCGTAGATTATCTGCACAATCCCGATAAATATAAGAAGATCGGTGCATCCATGCCAAAGGGACTTCTTTTGGTAGGACCTCCCGGAACCGGTAAGACAATGCTGGCAAAGGCTGTCGCAGGCGAAGCAAATGTACCGTTCTTCTCCATGTCCGGTTCGGAATTCGTGGAAATGTTTGTCGGTATGGGTGCTTCCAAGGTAAGAGATTTGTTCCAGCAGGCAAAGGAAAAAGCACCATGTATCGTTTTTATTGATGAGATCGATGCGATCGGTAAAAAGCGTGACGGACAGATCGGCGGAAACGATGAACGGGAGCAGACTCTGAATCAGCTCCTGACGGAAATGGACGGATTTGAAGGAAATACAGGTGTTATTATCCTGGCTGCCACGAACAGACCGGAAACACTGGATCCGGCACTTTTGCGTCCGGGTCGTTTTGACAGACGTGTACCTGTGGAACTACCGGACCTGAAGGGCAGGGAAGAGATCATCCGTGTACATGCAAAGAAGATCAGAGTCGGTGATAACGTAGATTACAGTAAGATCGCCCGTATGGCATCCGGTGCATCCGGTGCTGAGCTGGCCAATATCGTCAACGAGGCGGCGCTCCGTGCGGTCAGAGATAACAGAGAATATGCAACACAGGAAGATCTGGAGGAAAGCATTGAAGTTGTCATTGCAGGCTACCAGAAGAAAAATGCGATTCTGACCGATAAGGAGAAGCGGATCGTAGCTTATCATGAGGTCGGACATGCGCTGGTTGCTGCAAAGCAGACCAATTCCGCACCGGTACAGAAGATCACGATCGTACCGCGTACTTCAGGAGCACTTGGTTATACGATGCAGGTAGAGGAAGGCAATCACTACCTCATGACAAAGGATGAACTGGAAAACAAGATCGCCACACTGACAGGTGGACGTGCTGCAGAAGAAATCGTATTCAGCTGTGTGACGACAGGTGCATCCAATGATATCGAACAGGCAACAAAGCTGGCAAGATCCATGATTACCCGCTATGGTATGAGTAAAGATTTTGATATGGTGGCAATGGAGGCACAGACCAACCAGTATCTGGGAGGTGACACATCACTGACCTGTTCCGCCGAGACACAGACGATGATCGACCAAAAGGTCGTAGAGCTTGTCAGAAAGCAGCATGAAAAGGCTGCACAGATCCTGCTGGAAAACAGAGAAAAGCTGGATGAAATTTCGCAGTATCTTTACCAGAAGGAAACGATCACAGGCGAAGAATTTATGCAGATACTGAATTCCTAAAATGCCACGCATAGGCAGGCTGAAATAAAAGAAATTTACAGAGATGGAGAGCTGTTATTCTGGATGAAGACAGCCTCCATTTCGTCTATATGCTGTAAAAAGATATCTGTGATATCCGGGTCAAAATGGCTGCCACGGCTTTCCCGGATGATAGAAACAGATTTCTCCACGGAGAAGCCTTCTTTATAATGGCGGTTGGAGCGGAGCGCGTCATACACATCACAGATCGCCATGATCCTTGCGGATAACGGGATCTCCGTTCCTTTCAGATTACACGGATAGCCGCCGCCCGCAAATTTCTCATGATGATAATATGCCATGTTGTATGCAATATGGACGTATTCGTCATTCTCCAGTTTCCCAAGTGTTTCTTTGATGATCCTTGCACCCTCAGCCGGGTGTTTTTTCATGATTTCATATTCCTCATCCGTCAACTTGCCGGGCTTTTGCAGGACATAGTCAGGTACTGCGATTTTTCCGATATCATGAAGCTTTGCTGCGGCAGAAACCATCTGCGCATAGTCATCAGTGATGCGGTCTGCGTATTTGGGGCTGTTCTGCATGGCATGTGTCAGAATTTTGACAAAGTTACTTGTATTCTTGATATGTAATCCTGTGATGCCGTCTCTTGCTTCGATCATGGCAGCAAAACTACCGATCACGGAACGCTGGATTTTGATGATTTCATGTGTCTTGGCAGATACCTTTGCTTCTAAGTGGCTTGTATAATAATAGCTTTCTGTTTCATCACTGACCAGGACGGCATATCCGTAAGTCCGTCCCTGCCTGGTGATCTCGCGTCCGGTGATGTGATAAACGCTGTTGGCAGACTGGGGCACATCTTCATGATCGTGTTCTTCTCCCCGAAACACATAGCCGTTTTTGACGATCAGGTGCTCGTTTTTCTGTATCAGCTTCTTCAGAACCTGTACAAACGGCTCTGTATAATGATTTTCAATATAGTGCTGCATCAGCCGGGCATTTTTATTCTGATATATGACACCATCGTCATTATCAAAGACAAAGAGTGCTTCCTCCATGCCATCCATAGATTCATCCTTGGCAAAAGACAGCGTATTAAAGAGCTGGAAGTGTATCATCAGGATAATGAGCATCTGCACGCAGACAAAGTAGGAAAGAACTGTCGTATCATAGCCGTTTGTGCAGCCGGATAAAAAGAGCAGAAAGCCGATCAGACAAATGGTGATCATGGCAAGGCAGAGAAACATCTGCCTTTTGATCAGCCAGTCTTCTGTAGATCGGATCTTTCGGATTCCGATGACTGTGATCGCAATGAAATACAGCAATGTCATGCCGATGAACAGATAATAAAAGAGACCGTGTCCCAGAACAAGATGACAGTAGGAATCAGAGTAGATATATTGGATAGAGGTATAAAAAAAAGAATGCAGATCACAGGTAAAAACAAGTGTTGTGATCAGCAGATGAAAAGCAACCAGAGCACCCTTGAGCAGGTCAGAAAGATTTACCTTACAGAATTCTACGACGAAAAAGAAAATACAGAGGGTGATATAGGGCTTGCCCAGATAGGCGATCTTAACACCGATCAAAGCGGTTTCAAGGCTATCTGATTTCAACTCAACCAGATAGCCGATAAGGTTGACTAAAACCGAAATAAGAAGTAAAAGCATCAGGTTCTGCATATAAGAGCCCTTCTGCTTCATCACGTAAATGATTTCAAAGATCAGTAGTGCAATGCTGATGTATTCAATGCCTATCATTAGTGTATACATAAAATGTCCTCACTCCCTTGTGCCCTCTCTTATGAAGATAGCGCATTTACGGGATTAAGAAAAGAACGAAAATGCCATAACAGCAATTCCGAGGATCACAAGGATCACACCGGTAACGCGGTTCAGTGTTTTCGGCGTTGCTTTATTGGCAAATACAGCTGCGATCCTTGCCCAGACCAGGGTGAATACAATGCATAAGATCCAGATAAGCGGATCCGGCAGACCACCGATCGCAAAGTGGGAGGCAGCTCCTGTAAATGCGGTAAATGCCATGATGAAGACACTCGTTCCCACCGCAGTTTTTAACTCATAGCCAAGGACAGAAGTCAGGATCAGCAGCATCATCATACCGCCGCCTGCACCGACAAAGCCGCAGATAAATCCAATCATCACGCCGCAGATGACAGACTGCAGGGCGCGCTTTTTGGCGGAAACCTGTCCCATAGCTTCTTTTGTGGTCATGACCGGCTTTACGATAAATTTAATACCGAGCAGGAAGGTCATGAAAACAGAAAAACTGCCCATCGTATGGGATGGCACAAGACTGGAAATATAGCTGCCGACAACTGTAAACAGAAGAACGGTAACCATCATGATCAGTCCGTTTTTGACATCCAGATTTTTGTTTTTGCCATAGGTATAGGCAGAAACAGCACTGGCAAGCACATCCGAGGACAGGGCGATACCGACTGCCATATATGGATCAATGCCAAGGAAGATGATCAGCATGGGACTGATGACGGCTGCAGCACTCATGCCTGCAAAACCGGTTCCGAGACCTGCTCCCATACCGGCTAAAAAAGTAACAAGAATGGTAATTAAAAGCTTCATATTGTAAATGCCTCCTCCGGTAACTGATCCAGATTCTCTTCCATCTGTTTCAGACCGTTTATAATGATTTCTTTTGTTCCTTCATCGATACCTGTCATCAGAGCATCCATGAAATGCATCTGCAAAGCTCTTCCCTTTTCAATAATGGGCGCGGCTTTTTCTGTACAGAAAAGCAATGTTTTGCGCCGGTCGGAAGGTGCTGCTTCTCTGATCAGATAGCCTTCGCTTACAAGCCTGTCTACGTTGACAGAGACCAGATTTGCTTTGATCTTCCGAAATTCCACAATATCGCTGGCTGTCCGGTATTCCGGATTGTTAGCCAGAAACAGCAGAATATCAAAGGCTGTCTGCGGCAGATGCAAGGCATGGCATAAAGGCTTGCAGGCAGCAGTATAGGCAGATGAAAACTTGTGCATAAAGGAAAGTCCTGCATTCATAAATCAATCCCTTCTTTCTGTCATGTAAATACTTCAAAAAATGAATAGTTCAATTTTGAAGTATATTAACATGGCATGGAGAATTTGTAAAGAGAAAAATAGATGAAAATGCAGATAACGATTGACAGCACTGTAATTATGCTGTATATATAGATATATACAGATGATATACAGATGCAGACGAATCCTATTTTAAACAGGGAGGAAAGAATCAATGCTGGAACTGGATCAGGTTTCAAAACGGTTAGGGAGCTTTCAGCTCCGCAACATTACAATACAGATTCCGACAGGGTATTTATGCGGTCTTGCCGGAGAGAACGGAGCAGGAAAGACATCACTTCTGCATATGCTGCTCGGATTATACCGGCCGGATAGCGGAACTGTCAGGATCGATGGGAAAATATATGAGGAAAACGAAAAAGAAATACGGCAGCAGACAGGTATTGTTCTGGCAGAAGATCTGCTGCATCCGGCATTTTCCCTTTTGCAGAACGGACGGTATTATGGCAGTTTTTATAATGGATACGAGGAGGTCTGTTTTGTGGAAAAACTGAAGCAGTATCACCTGGATCCACGAGAAAAATTCGGACATCTTTCCAAAGGACAGAAGCTGAAATGTCAGTTTGCATTTGCACTGGCATGTCATCCGGCTTATCTTTTTCTGGATGAGCCTGTGGCTAACTTTGATCCGGAATTTAAAAAGCAATTCTTTGCGGACCTGTGTGCCTTTATCGGGGATGGAGAACGGACAGCTGTTTTATCGACACATGAGACAGAGGATCTGGACAGACTGGCAGACTATCTGATTTTTATGAAAGAGGGAGAAGCGGTCATTGCATCGGATATGGAGAAGTTTCGTGACTCGTATCGTATTGTATCGGGAGAATCCTATAAGATCAGGCTGCTCAGACCGGATGCGATCGTGAAGCTGGAAGAGCGGGAATTTGGTGCGAGGGCACTTGTCAGACACAGCAGACTGCTTTCATATGATAAATCTCTGCTGGTTGCCTACCCGACCATTGCGGATTTTATGTATTTTATGAGCTGAGAGGAAATGGATATGAAAGATAAAAACAGAAGTCTGATAAAAGAATATGCTATGAAATGGAATCTGCATGACATAAAAAGAGCCTGTCAGGTAAACGGATTTCCTGCCTTTTTTGGTATTGTTATGCTGTTTGGACTGCTTTCAGGCGGGGTATCGAGAGCAGATGAAGAGATATTCGTCAGTGATTTTCTGACCGGACTGGCAGTCCTGCTGCCAATCGGTCTTGTGGGGCTTTCCATCTGTCTGCATCCGGTGAAACGGGAAAAGATGTATTATCTATGCCCAATGGATCACGATACAAGACTGCGGTGGATCTGGCAGGCATACTTGTGTGCAGGGCTGATTCATCTGACCGTTTTCCTGACAGGACTTATTATTCTGGCGGTTCTCAGCGGCTATGAATGGCGCGCGTTTCTGCTTTTGTTTTGTAATGATCTGTTTTTCAGCTTTACGGTGCAGGCAGATGAGAAAGAAGACGGATTTGGCTACAGCCTGCTCTTTGTGTTTTTTGTTTCCGTTTATCTGCTGACTACAGTTATGTGCCTTCCGTTTGTGACCGGAGCAGAGCATTCGGACACACTGCTGAACCTGCTTCTGATTGCTGCAATGGTCGTGGAACTGCCTTTATTCTGGAAAATTCTGCAGATGATCCGAAGAAAAATACAAAATGCAGGCATGTATGAGGAGGCTGTTGTAAAGTGAAAATAACGATATTACCGCAGGGAACAATGGCAATTTATGAACAGATCGTAAATCAGCTGAAAAATGAGATCGTTACGGGAGAGCTTACGCCGGGAGAGGCTCTTCCGTCTATCCGTATGCTGGCAGCCGATCTTTCCGTCAGTGTGATCACGACAAAACGGGCTTATGAGGAACTGGAAAAGGAAGGACTGATCCGTTCTGTGGCAGGCAAAGGGTTTTATGTGTGTGAATCCAATAAGGATTATCTGAAAGAAAAGCAGCTTATGATGCTGGAAAAGAGGCTGGCTGAGCTTATCTCGGATGCCAGACAGGCAGGCATGTCCTGCAGGGATTTTGTAGACATGGCAACAGTTCTGTACGAAGGGAAGTAGAAGCATATGGAAGAGACAATTTTACAGCTTGTGCATGTAACCGGTAAAAAACAAAGAAATGGATTTCAGATCACAGATGTAACGATGCAGCTTAGGGAGGGCTACATCTATGCGATAGCAGGCGAAAACGGAGCGGGCAAAACAACATTGCTTAATCTGATCGGAAGAGAGGACAGCCGGTATACGGGGAACATGATTTTTGATGGAATGGATCTTAAGGCAGAGCATGCAAAAGCAATGGAAGGTATCGGGATCATTTCAGAGGACTGCCTGTTTTTTGAGGACAGAAACGGAAAAGAAAATGCTGCTATTCTTGGTGATTTCTATGAAAATTATGAAAAAGAACGGTTCTTTTCCTATTGCAAACGATTTCAGGTGCCGCTTTGTACATCTTATATAAATTTGTCACGCGGGGAAAAGATCAAGTGGCAGATCTGTTTTGCGGCTGCCCGTAATTGCAGACTGTATATGCTGGATGAGGCAACGGCCGGAATGGATCCGGTGTTCCGTAAAGTTTTTTTTGATCTGCTGCATGAGATCATGGCACAGACGAAGGCATGCATTTTGATGACAGATCATAACCTGCATGAGATCAGCAGGCAGACAGATTACGTGGCGTATATGGAGAACGGAAGGCTCAGTGGCTGGAAAGAAAGCATGGAGGTGGAAGCTGATGTTTGGATATGACAGAAAACAACAGGAAAAAATAGAAAAATTATACGAAAAGGAAAAAATCTGGTATCCGGATCATGTGATGCACACTTTTCTGATGTGGCTTTTGACCAGTATTTCTATGATTATTCTCCTGTTTCCTTATCAGGCATACGCACATGACCACAGTTTTTATCCCACTCTTATCTATATGTATGCGTTATACAACTGGGGGATTCAGATTTATGCCGGCAAATACAGTCTGGTGCGTCAAAATGGGAAAACACATCCAATAGAGGAACTGCTTTGTTATGTGCCTGTCAGTAAGCGGCAGATTATTCTTTACAGAATAAAAAAAGTGCAAAAACCGGTGATACGGCTTGCACTTTTTAATCTACTGGTAAAATGTTTCTTATCCTGTGTGATTTACCACAGTATTTCGGTTTTTGACATTATACTGCCGGTTCTGTTTCTGTTGTTTGTACCGTTTATGCTTCTTATGCTTCCTTTTCTTCGTGATATTCTTTTTCGGTATTGACATTCCAGATGGCTGTCTTATCGGTAGAGCCTGCCTTGATGGCATTTACGGCTTCGATCGCTGTCAGCATGGAGTGATCCATGTTGTTGTAGCGATGCTGTCCGTTACGGCCTAAGCAGAACAGATTGTCAAAGGAGGAGAGGTAGCTTTCTACCTGATCAAAATCTTTGTAGGTACCAAAGTAAGCAGGATATGCTTTCTTGACACGGATATGTGTGGCATCCAGCACATCTTCCTCTTTTACGATATCGATCTTAACAAGCTCACTGATCGCAAACTTGATGAAATCTTCGGAGGACATATTCCACATATCATCGCCCTCACTGCAGAAGTATTCCAGCCCCATCCAGACAGTATCCTCATTATGCGCCGGCATATAAGGCGACCAGTTATTGAAAATCTGTAATCTGCCGATGCGGACGTCTCTTTCCTGAATGTAGATCCAGCAGTCAGGCACAATGTTATTGACTGTTTTCATTTTTGTCAGATTTTTGATCAGCAGTTTGTTGACCAGAAGTCCTACGGTGATGAAATCGCGGTAAGGAAGCTCTTTTGCGATGTCATGCACTTTGGCAGGAACGGTATCCCCCATGGAAAGTACCAGATCCTTGACTGGCATAGTGGAGAAGTAGTAATCGCCTGTATAGGTCGTCTGCTCGCCTGTCAGCTTTTCCTGCGCGCTGCCGCCGTTCGTGACCCTGGTGCAGGTAATGCCGCTGATCTGCCCGTTTTCTGTCAGGACAGCAGTTGCTTTCTGTCCGAAATAAATCTCGCCGCCCATTTTTTCAATCTCAGATGCCATCTTTTCCCAAAGCTGTCCGGGCCCTTTTTTCGGATACATGAACTGCTCGATCAGAGAAGTCGAATCTGTCTTGTAATTCGGGTTAAACAGATGACGCAGGAAATCTGCGATCACCTTACCAAGCGATAATTCCTTGACGCGCTGTGCACCCCAGTCCGGTGCAATCTTACTCGGATGGACACCCCAGAGTTTTTCTGTGTAATCTTCAAAAAACATGCTGTAGAGCGGTCTGCCGAAACGGTTGATATAGAAATCCTCCAAAGAGTTTTCTTTGCGTTTGACAACGCAGGAACACAGATAGCCGAATCCTGCTTTCATTGTACGGACAAATCCCATGTTGATAAAAGTTTCCGGTTTCATGGAGATCGGGTAATCAAAGAACTTACGCAGAAAGAAAATACGGCTGACACGGGTACGGATCAGAGATACTTCGTCCGTCTGCTCCGGGTCAGGACCGCCTTCTGCGAGCGGTTTTTCTCTGCCAAGCATCAGGTCGTCCTTTGCCGGAGCACCCTGCAGGGGCATGAGTTCTTTCCAGATGTCATTGACCTGTTCGTTTTTTGAGAAGAAGCGGTGACCGCCCAGATCCATACGGTTTCCTTTATATTCTGCGGTACGGGAAATACCGCCGATAAATTCACTTTCTTCTATAATAATGGGATGGATGTCAGTTTCTTTTAATAATTGATAGGCAGCAGTCAGTCCGGCAGGACCTGCGCCGATAATAATTGCTTTTTTCATAAATACCTTTCCTTATCATCATACTCTTTTTATGATACCCAAATTTGTGTACAAGGTCAATGGTTAAAGGTTCAAAAATATCCTGCAGGCAAAACTACGTCTACAATAAAATAATGCGGCATATGATTTACAAAAAGCAGTGGTAGCGGCTATGAATTTTAAAGAGTTATATGCAGAGCAAAAAAATGTGATCTGGACAGTTCTCATTCTGGCTGTATTGGTGGTGGGATTTCTGACGATCGCACCACAGGTATTTCATGCCAGCAGCAGTGTAAACGGCAGAAATCTTCCTATTTATTGTGTGGAAACGGATGAAAAAAAGGTGGCATTGTCCTTTGATGCGGCGTGGGGGAATGAGGATACGCGCAGAATACTGGAAATTTTGAAGAAACATAATACTCATGTGACCTTCTTTATGACCGGTGGCTGGGTGGAGAGTTATCCCGAGGATGTCAAAGCAATACTGGCAGCAGGGCACGACCTTGGAAATCACAGCGAAAACCATAAACAGATGAGTCAGCTTTCCGATGAGGAATGCAAACAGGAGCTTATGAAGGTACATGAAAAGGTAAAGGAGCTGACAGGCTATGACATGTTTTTGTTCCGTCCGCCTTACGGCGATTATGACAATCATGTCATAACAAATGCGGAAAGCTGCGGATATTACGCAATACAATGGGATGTTGACACATACGTAACAAAAGAAAGAAATTAAGCCTGAACAATGATGTTCAGGCTTTTATTATGCCTAAATACGGAGGATATGCGATATGGAAGAGATGAAAGAACTTAAGAATGTGATGAAAAGTGTACGGATCACAGAAACGGAATATGCCATTGTAATGAAATACAGAGGCAGGAATTTTAATGAAAAGCTAGAAAACATATTACTGGATACAGGCGAAAGGGAGGAAAAGCGAATGACCAAAGAAATGCAAGAGATAGATAATATTTATATGCAAAAGCAGAGTCTTCAGGAAGAAGTAGAACATTTGCTGGATATAAAAGACAGTTTAAATCAGTTAATTTTTGCGGCGTCACATTTGAATGAAAAGCTAAAAGATCAACATGTAAGACAAGCATGAAAAAAGCCCCTGCAAAGAGCAGAAGCTAATTTCATACATCAATGGTTACTGACAATAACCAATGTTGCAAGATCTCAATGAATACACACTTCAATGAATACACATTAGGATCGATCTCAATTAATATAAGTGTATTCATTGAGATCCTGTTTGTCAATATCTTTAAGCAAGATTTTACAAAAATATGATAAAGGGGTATCGAATGGATACATTAAGCAAATTTCTTACAGATAACTACAATTCAAAAGATTACATAGCCCGGATGCAGCTGGGACAGGATGGAAAGGCTTGCACCTATTGTTATCATCCAGAGGCATTTCTGAAGAAACTGAATAGAGAAGACTGCTATATGTCTATGAATACGTTGCATTTTGTTGATCAGAAAATCAGACGTGATCAGCAGCATATACGCAGACTAAAGTTTCTCTATGCAGATCTGGATACTTACCATACACAATTTAATAATGACCAGATTTTAATGAATTTGGAGGAAAATTATTTTAATCGTACAATTCCAACACCGACATATGTCATTTCATCCGGACGTGGTTTGTATCTTTTGTGGCGCGTGGATGAGCATATTAAGGCGCTGCCACGTTGGAAACGTGTACAGAAGTATTTATATGACCAGCTCCGCGAATTTGGCGCCGATCGATGCGTTGTAACTGATTACGCCAGAATATTCCGTATTCCGGGATCGATCAATTCCAAGTCAGGCAGGAAAGTGGAGATTGTCCGAAACTCGGGAATTACATACACTCTGTATGAAATAATGCAGGAGTTTATGCCAGATCAGGGAATGCCAAAGAAATCAAAAATTGCAAATAACAGACGTTACATCCCATTTGACCAGACAAACAAATTATATCTGCAGCGTATGCGTGATCTTCGGGTATTACTTACACAGCACCGGGACAAAGAAGATGCATATAGGGAAAATATCCTGTTTTTATACAGATATTATCACTTGTGTATGCATCAGAGCAAGGAAGCAGCTTTGGTAGCTGTTCTGAAACTCAATGCGGAACTTGACCATCCACTTGATGAGATAGAAGTGATCAGATCTACCGGATCTGCAGAAAGGTATTACGATCAGGATGGATTTCAGATATCGAACAGTACTCTAATCAGCTTCTTGTCACTGACAGAATCAGAAATAGCTGATATGCCGTCTATTATGACGAAACAGCGTATGAAAGAGCGGCGCAGCATGGAAAACAAGCGCGCCTATAAAAGACGTATAAAAGAGGCCGGTAAGCAGCTTAAAAAGGCGGAAATATTTAAGAGGCATATAGCAGAGTATAAGATGCTCTCTAGCGGGAAAACACCTGCAGAAATTATAAATAGCCTTGGTATATCCAGAGCGACTTATTATGCAGATCTTCAGGTTGTAAAGCAGCTCCTGCAATCTATTAAAAAGCCTTCCATAGCTCTTCTGCAGATGACATGGCTGCAGATTATGAAGCTGCAGGATATGGATCAGGAAGAAGTGCTGCTTGCCTATAGAAAGGACAAGCCGCCGGATGATACTGTTAGTCGAAAGGATATGATTATTTCATAAAAATAGGAAAATGTGAATAGTCTAAAAAATTCAGTAACTGTATTATGTACGAAGTACTTATATCCCTTGGAAGAATCCGGAGGAAATGATAAGATTCTCAGAAGCATGAGTTGAGCGAGGAAGAAAAAGCGGAGGCAGAGGATATTGATTAGTGGGAGATGGAAGAAATTGTACAGAAAAAGAAATCCTTGCCGGTAATTCAAAAACGATTGTTTTTGAAACGGAAAACCCGGTTATGAATTTGTAAGGCTTCAGGCTGCACAAATTAAGTCAGAAAACGTATCAAAATCAACTTGCCGTTCTGGTACGTTTTTGGAAGGGAGAAAAGATGCTGATAGGATATGCAAGAGTAAGTAAAACAGATCAGAATCTGGACAGACAGATCGATGCGCTTGTATCTGCAGGCGTGGATCCGAGAATGATTTATATGGAGAAGATGACCGGGACAAGGAGAGATCGACCGGAGCTTACAAAAATGCTTTCAGAGCTTGTGAATGGAGATGTGGTTCTGATTCCGGATCTGACACGTATTTCCAGATCAACAAGAGATCTTCTTTATATCGTAGATCAGATACAGGAGAAAGGGGCAAAAATAAAAAGCTTGAAGGATACCTGGCTTGATACGTCATCGGACAATCCATATAACGATTTCCTGCTTACAGTCATGAGTGGGCTTTCGCAGCTTGAAAGAGATTTAAACAGCCAGAGAACAAAGGAAGGATTGGCTGCGGCCAGAGCAAGGGGAAGATGCGGTGGGCGGCCAAGCAAGCAGAATGAAAAGAGGGAGGTAGTCCTAGCTCTTTATGGGAATGGAATGAAAATATCCGAAATAGTAAAACATACGGAGCTGTCAAGATCAACGATATATAGAATTTTAAAAATTAAAAATATTAAAAATAATACTTGATTTTAGTTTGCAAACTCGGATAATTAATTATAGGAAGGAGGTTTTATTATGAAACTTATAATTTTATATCTAATGATAATAGCAATTGCTATAGGATTAAGTCTGAATATGTTTTTAGAACATGTAACAGAAATGAGAGGCGGAGTGCTGGGGTATGGTGAAAAAGATTTTTTGCGAAAAGTAATAATGACTGGATATATTTTATGCACAGGAATACTATTCATATCTTATTTCCTAAACAAAATCATAGAGTGGTTTAGTGTATATGTTTACTAATGCATATGTTCGGTCAAGATAAAGATGGCGTAAATATATAAGCATAAGGGAAGGAACTGCACAAGATATTACATATGTGTGCTGTATTGACTTTTGGATAAAAATACACATAATAGTTTTCGTGCATATAAAACATCTTTACATTAAAAATGGAAGGATGGAACTATGAAATACACAATCAGATATAATAAAACTGAAGTATACAGATCGGAAATAACAGTTGAAGTGCAATCAGAGGAAGAAGGGAAAAAGCTGGCACAGCTTGCTGCAGATGTAGCCAATGAACAGGGAATCGACGATGCATTGTTTGAAGAGGTGCGAAGTCACGTGAAAGTGATAAGTGCGCAGGAAAATTTACCGAGCTGCAGATTTGAATTATTATCATAGAAAAAAGATGGAATGATCGTTTGGGAAATCACAAACGATCATTTTTTTAATATTTTTTGAAAGGATTTCGGAAAACAATGGTAATATAAAAACCAGTATTTATGCGGGTTTAGTGGCATTTTGTAATACATTTTTTAAATGTAAAAATCAAAATGTATTACAAATTCATGCTTGTCAAACAAAAGGATATATGCCTACACTAATATTGATCGTTTTATATTGCACAGTACCTTTTTTAATACACCAAATTAAGGAGGTACAAAACTATGAAGAAACCATTAATCAAAGCTTTAGGAGTAGTCCTGAGCGCAGCGATGATCTGTGGATCAGTACCTGCAAGCGTCTCACCAGCGTTTGCAGCGGAAGTATCTGCAGAAACAACTGCAACCAGCGAGGTATCGGTGATCGATATCGGGAATGAAGAAAAGGAGAGTGATAACAGCAGCACAGATCCTGATGACGCTATTAGCGTATCGGACAATGCTGCAGAAGACGAGACCGGTGAAGCTGCCGGTGATGATGAAACGGAAGAGGTTGACGGATTGGAAGATCTGATGGCAATAGATCTGAATACAATAACAGATTCACAGTTGTCAGAAAAACTGCTTTATGCAGATGGTCAGAATGTATGGGCATACCTTACTTCATTATCAGATCAGGATCTTGCAGCAGTACTGGAAAGAGATACCTGTCTGAAAGAGACAACAACCATCTATACATATGCAGGTACAAAAGAGGCAGAATCAAACGAATGCTCTACAGATATTGTTTCCGAAGAAAATGCGGGAACATTTTATGATTATTTGAAAGATCAGTATAGCAGAATTAAGGCAGCTGCATGGAATGCATCCGGTGGTTCAATTTATTTCAAATTCCTGAAAGATGGAAGCGAAGGAACTGCACGTGTGGATTGTAAGAGTGTTTATAACACAAGCAACAATCTTAAGGCTGATGTTAAGGTTAATGTGCAGCTTGCTGTTACAGGAGCTCCTTATGGCTTTAAACTTACCCATGATAATAAAGTATATCAGTCAGACCAGGGTAAGAGTAAAACGGGTGATTATGACCAGTTATGGATATATATAAAGTATACAAAGCCGGCGGGATATACTGTGGGAGGATATACGACTAATGTGTCCGACCTTAACAAAACCGTGTGCTATCTGAGAGCAGGAAACGCTACAGATACTACATATACAAATAAGGATTCTGCACAGTCAGAAGACTGGGTATGTGCTATTGTTTCCATGTATGATGCTGTCGGATCGAAGGCTACGCCGCGTAAGACAACACCAATCTTTACGATACCTTTTACACCAATCGAATATTATGTGTCGTATAACGCTAATGGTGGATCGGGAGTCGATTCGCAGAAGTGTACTTATGGTACCACATACACATTTGCATCAGCACCAAAGACTGCGCCTCATTACACTTTAAATGTCAATCTTAACGGAGCTCCGGGAACGGCAAGTGCGATCAGTGCACCAAGAGCCTTTGTAAACTGGAGTGACGTAAATCCGGGACAGCAGTTTAGTAATCTGACAACGACAAACGGTGCTACGATTACGAAGGTGGCAAACTGGGGTAATGGTACATGCACTCTCCCTGCAGCACCATCCAGAACAGGTTATCAATTCGGAGGATGGAATACGGCTCAGGGCGTAAAAGGTGCCAGTACAGCATACACAGCAACAAAAGACGAAACCATTACTGCAGTATGGAATGCACAAGGTTACAGTGTAAAATTCATTTCAGATGGAAAAGAATATGGCAGTCAGTCCTTTGTTTATGGAACAGCACAGGGACTTAAATCACTTGCGGATCTTCAGATCAGCAAGCCAGGCTATACCTTCAAAGGATGGAACGGAACCTACACAGATGGTCAGAGCGTAAATAACTTAACAGATGTAGATAATGGTACAATCACATTGACAGCCCAGTGGGAAGCAAAGAAGGATACACCTTATACTGTTCACAGATATGTGCAAAAATCTTTGGACAGCACAGATCCGGCAACAGGGTATGAGCTCTATACAGCACCGGAAGGTACAGAAAATCCTATCCTTGGCACTGAGACAAAAACTGCTACGACGGATACATCAGTAACCGAGATAGCAGTAGCAATTCCGGGCTATGATACGCCGGATGCGATCGGTCCTAAAACAATCGCCGGTGATGGATCCACAACATTTGATTTTTACTATAACATCACCGACACACGTGCAACGCTGACTGTAAATCATTACTACCAGACAAGCATCGATGGAGACTGGGTATTATATGATGGCAGGTTTGGCGAATATACAAACGAGACATTTACAAATGTATTCCATGGTACAGTCGGCGAGAGCATGACACCGGAACAGCTTGGTACAAAAGATATTCAAAATTTTGAATCAAAATACAAAAATCAATACACGCTTGTCCCTACTGAAACAGCACCAAAGACAGTAGTGCTTACAAAGAGCAGCGAAGTCAATTATTACTACAAAATGGTCAAGAAAAACACAGTTGTTGAATATAAGGTTGATCACTATATCCAGAAGACACCAGGGGGAAATTATGAACTATTTGAAACAACAATAGATAAGGCAGAACTTGGCTCTACGATTTCTCCGGCTCTTGATCAGAAAGCGATCGATGCCGTAAATGCGATCGAAGGCTGCAAATGTGAAAAACCGCAGCTGCAGGTTGTAACTATCACAGAAGAAGGAATGGTATTTAAGTATAACTATGCCTGTGTCAACGGAACACCGGATGCAGTGAATGGAGGATCAGACCTGACGGATGCAGCGATCAATGAAATTGCCAAAAAGCTGGCTGCGGGATTATCTTTCTCGATGGATATTGACGGCGTAAATTATGAAATTGTACAGAATCCGGATGGCACGCTGGCAATCAAATTTGCAGCAACAACAGATACAAAGGTAGTTATACCGGATGTGATCAAGATCGATGATAAGATCTACAGGATCACAGAGGTAAATGAAAAGGCATTTAAAGACAATACTACGATCAGGGAAGTCGTGATCAGCCAGAATGTAAGCAAGATTGGCAACAGCGCTTTTGAAGGATGTACAAGTCTGGAGAAAGTAACGCTGAAAGAAGGGCTTGTAACGATCGGAGACAAAGCATTTAAGGGATGCAGCTCCCTGACAAGCATCACAATGCCCGCAACGGTTCAGAAGATTGGCAATTATGCATTCGAGAACTGTACAAAGCTTAAAACAGTTAAGCTGAATGAAGGTCTGCTTACAATCGGAAAGAAAGCATTTTATAACTGTAAAGCTCTGAAGAAGGTTAAAATTCCGAAGAGTGTACTGAAGATTGGAAGCTTTGCATTCGCAAAATGTGCAGCACTGACAAGCTTTACTTTTGCAACAGATTCACAGCTTATGTCAATGGGCACAGGAGTCCTGAGTAATGATAAGAAGCTTACAAAGATCAAGCTGCCTGGCAAGCTTACAGCAGTGCCAAGTAAGGCATTTAAGAATGACACGAAGCTTGCAAGTGTTACGATCGGAAAGAGTGTAACCAGGATCGGTGCAGAAGCATTTAATGGCTGCAAGAAGATCAAGAAGGTTACAATCCCGACAAAGGTACAGACAATCGGCGAAAAGGCATTCTATAACTGCAAGAGCTTAAAGACTGTCAGCATCAAATCAAAGGCACTTACAAGCGTAGGCGAAAAGGCATTCAAGAAATGCAAAAAAGGTCTGAAGCTTGTAGTACCAGGCAAAAAGACTGCAGCATACAAGAAGCTGCTGAATGGAAAATATTAATTTCTGTATAAAAATTGCATCAAAACGGAATACTTGATTTTAGCCGGAGCATATGATATATTGTGCTTAGGCAAAAAAAGATACTAACATTTCCGTAAGGACAAAGCGAAACCCCCAGTGTTCCAGCACTGGGGGTTTCTATTCCGTTTAGGCAGGGTGGCTTAAGCCCTAGGCTGATTGCCAATTACTTCTCTCTGTCCAACCATTTGCATATGTAGTAGGCGGCTACACTAGCCATAACAGAGAGTATAAACGATGCTAACATTTCCATAAGGCACCCCCTTTCCTTGCCAGTATAGGGGTGGCAACGAAGTTATTTTAGCATATATTCGTGGTTTAAACCATAGGCAGACAGTTTTGGTTTATTAGTCTATTTGATGTGCGGATGATGTTGAAAAAATACGAGAAAACCAAGTAAATACTTGCTTTTGCTGAATGCGTATGATATAATAAATGTAGATAAATAAAAGCCCTTATGAGAGGGCTTCGGTTATGTATAACAGAACATAGTAGTCTTAGCCGGGTAACCGGGGGACGTGCTCTCATCCGATCCAGTATACGGAAAGGATGATGCTTATGGTTTCATGGAGCGACATTTTTACATTTGTCATCATGCTGGTATCAATTATTACCTACATAGATCAACATGAAAATAAGAAATAGCCGTCCTGCACCCGCTAAAGTTTAGGACGACTATTCTTGAATAGTTAAGATAAAACTGCGGATCGGGTGAAGTGCACTCACCTTCCGGTTATCCTGTTAAGGTTATTATAAGGTATTTTCCTGATAAAGTCAAAGGGGGAAGAGATATGAAAAAAAGAATAGTAGCATTCCTGTTATCTGCAGCAATGGTTTTTACAAATATCATGCCGGCTATGGCAGATACTACAGTGATCAATCTGGAGGGGATGGTAACAGAACAGAGCCGGGAAGAGGAGCTGCAGCCTGATCAGGATGTGGTATCAGATAATGATCTGTCAACGGATACTGCTGTGGATCAGCAGGCAGAAGATATGAGTGACTATTCTTTGAATAGACCAAAGAATGGTACGATCAGCTCCGGAAGCAGCTACGGTTATGCTGAAAACGGTTTAAATTCCAGTCTGGAAAATGACATCGATGCGGATTGTGCTGTGACATATCCTGCTAAATATGATCCGCGCCCTGCAGGAGTGTCAGGTGCCCGTCATCAGTATCTGGGATCATGCTGGGCGTATTCGGCACTTGCTGCAGCAGAATCCAATCTGATTAAAAAAGGATACACTGATAGCACCATTGATTTGTCGGAGTTTCAGCTCATCTATTTCATGAACCATGAAAATATTGATCCGCTTGGAAATTATACAAAAGACACAGAAGATAGCGGCAAAACCATGACAGAGTTATTTAATCAGGGAGGATCACCCGAAGCGGCAGTATCGTTTCTCTCAAAATGGACGGGACCGGTGCTGGAAAGCCAGGCTCCGGTTATTAGAACTGCATTGCCGGGAGGTGGCTGGGTAGATGAAGCTGATCAGATGGATGCTGTTGTCCTGGGGCAGGAGCTTTGTGCTAATTCAAGCAACTGGCATTTTAAAGGTGCTAAGTATTGTGATTATGATGTGGATCACATTGATAATATAAAGGAACTGATCACGAATTATGGTGGTGTAAGTATGTGCTATTATGATGATGGCAAACACTATTCCTATACTTGTCCCGGTGAGGGTGAAGATGCAAATTATTATTTCGCGTATAAAGCAGCAGCTAATCATGCAGTAGAAATAGTAGGGTGGGATGATAACTATTCTAAAGAGAATTTCAAACATGCAGGGACAGAGAAGCTTCCTGAAGCAGATGGCGCATGGCTTGTGAAAAACTCCTGGGCTGAGGCACGAATCCCAGATCCTTATGTATATAATGAAGCATATAAATCAAGCGGTTATTTTTGGCTTTCATATTATGATAAGACAATCTGTGAGATTATAGCCTTAGAATATGATTCCAAAGATACGTACGCAAACATGTATGCGTATGAAGATACAGGTAATTTGGTTGGTAATGATGTTACTACTCATATGAATATATTTGAAGCAAAAGCATATGGAGCAGGATCAGTAGAAAAGATTGATGGAGTTATGACTTATCTTGCGGCAAATATGCCATATACGCTGACTATCTATATAAATCCGATAGTCGAAAATGGTAAGCTGGTCAGCTACTCTGGAAAAAGCGAACCAGTAACCGGAAGCAGCGATTACGAGGGATTTTATACAATTGATCTGAAGAATAAGAATATTTATGTGCCGGATGGCATGACCTATGGGATTTGCATAGAGACAGCAAGTGATAAAGCGGCAAATGGATGTGCGCCGGTTGGGTATGGAGGCTATTATCAGGAGTATGGTCAGACTTATTTCGGAAACTCATTGGATACCTTAATCGACAATAAATATTCACCAGTAAATTCAGATATAGCCCCCTGTCTCAGAGGTTTAACTAATAAAGCCTCAGGCATTGTTTTATCGGAGAGTATTTCACTTGATAAATACAGCATTGCCTTAAAGGAAGGAAAGACAGACAAAATAACAGTAGATGAAGTACTTCCGGAGAATACTACGAATAAGACCTGCAGCTTCTCCTCTACAGATGAAACGGTTGCGACCGTTGATGAAACCGGTAAGGTAACAGCAGTAGGATACGGTGAGTGTGATATAGTTGTGTCAGCTTATGATGGCATGAGCAGTGATACATGTCATGTGACTGTATACTGTACCGGACTCAGCCTTGCTGATCAGCAGCTCCTTGTAAACCGTGTATGTACAATCAATCCGGTATATAAAAATGGATACAAAGGAATCACGAGCGAGCAGCTCACATGGGAATCCTCTGATCCGGATACAGCGACTGTAGACAGCATGGGACGTGTAACAGCTCATGCAACAGGTACAGTAACGATTACTGCATCCATTAAGGATAAGGTGCTTACGAGTAATCGTCTGGTAAAGGCAAGCTGTAAGGTAACGATCGGCAGGATGGCAGAGAGTATTAAAACAGATGCTGACACAGTAACGCTTTATGAAGGCGAAACGCATCAGATAACTGCAGAGGTTCTCCCGGATGATACGACGGATAAGGGACTGACGTATAGCTGTATCCGGGAATCAATCGCAAAGGTATCGGCAACCGGTCTTATCACAGCAGTATCAGAAGGCACCACAACGGTCACCCTTACAGCTATGGATGGCAGTGGTATCACAAAAGACATAACTGTAACAGTGCTTCCGGCTATCAAGACTATCGATGTATATAATGGTGATATCACACTGCAGGCAGGAGATACATATACAACATACTTTAATGCCTATCCAAGTACGGAAGGATGGAGAGACCGGATCCGGATCGCATCGAGTGATCCGTCGGTAGCTGATGTAGGGCAGGTAGTGCCAGGTGACATTGATCCTAACAATGGCATGGCAGTGATCACTGCCCAAAAAGCCGGAGCCTGTGTAATAACTATTGCAGGAGATAAAGTATCTGTTAGTTTCCAGGTGACAGTAACAGCAAAACCGGGTACACCAACAGACAATACAAATGCCGGAGATAGCGGAAATACTGGTGGAAATACCGGTAACAATCAGAACCAGGGAAATAATGGTAATGTTAAAAAGCCGGCACCTGTTGTAGATCCTGATCCTGTAACTATCTCAACCGGATCCATGCAGTTTAAGGTTGATGGATCAGAAGTAACACTGATTAAGATGACAGGTAAGGGAACGAAGGCATCTATTCCTGGTTACGTGAAATATAACGGCAAGTCCTACAAGGTAACGAAGATTGGCAACAAGGCTTTTTATAAGAATACGAAGCTCAAAACTGTGACGATCCCATCAACAGTTACAGAGATCGGAAACAAGGCTTTTTATGGATGCAGGAAGCTTACAAAGGTAACGATTCCAAAGAATGTAAAAGTGATTGGCGGCAAGGCATTTTATGGCTGCAAGAAGCTCACCAAGGTAACAGTGAAAAGTACAAAGATGAGCGCAGTTGGGAAAAAGGCATTTGCAGGTATCAGCAAAAAGGCTGTGATCAAAGTGCCGAAAAAGAAGCTGGCAGCGTATACGAAGCTGTTAAAGGGTAAATATACCAAAGGCGTAAAGGTAAAAGGTTAAAAGTAACAGATGGAAAGAAGTCAAATTAAAGATTAAAGGAGGTAATTATTATGATGAAAAAAAACAGTTCACTTGTCATGTTAGTAATTATTATTGCATTGCTTTTTCCAACGCAAGGAGTTAAGGCTGCATCCAAAGATTTATCAATGTACTTTATAGAATCTTCTCATAATAGTTATAAAGCAGATGCGACGCTTCTTAGGTGCGGTGATAAAAATGTTTTAATTGATGCGGGAGCAAAATCGTCTGGAAATATGGTAAATATGGTCAAATCGAAGGCTACAAAAACAGGTAATATTGTTTATCTTGAAGCGGTAATTATATCACACCCGCACAATGATCACGCCGCAGGAATTATCGATTTGTTGAACGATCCACAGATTAAGATAAAGAAAATTTATAGAGACAACTATTCAAACCTAAGTAAGACGGACTATAAAAATAATGGCTGGTGGACACCGTTAAACGAACTTATAAAAAAGAACAATGTCCCGGTTGAAGTACTTAGTAACAAGGAGACCTCTATAAATATAAATGGAACAGCCATCACTTTATACAGGCCAATAAAAGTTAACAATCCAACTACGACAGCTGATGTAAATAATTCTTCAATAATTGTAACTGTGAACTGTTCGTCTAATGGCTTATCCGGTCTTTTTTTGGGAGATTTGGAAAGTGCTGCAATACAAAGTATAAAGGGTAATCCGTATTATTACAATATCTGCAGTAGACCTTATACCGTATGTAAAATGGGTCATCATGGGGTTCGGAAAGAAACGGATGACTTTGAAAAAACATTTTACAATAAAGAACTGAAATGTACTTACCTTATTGCAACAAGCAAAATAGAAAACCTGAAGCAAAATGTTTTCTATAAAGATCTGGATCCGGCAACGAAGAATAAGATTGCTGCATTTAATAGTGGCGATAAAGCAATATATGTTGGCAGGGCAAAAACTCTTTCACATATTACAAAATAATTGCGGTATCAAACTATGAGATAGTAAGAGAAAAAGATATGGAATTGATAAAAAGAAGAAATTGTGAGTATAATATAATATATCAGATTGCCTGGTGCACCAAGGACAGGCAGCCGGTATTAGCTGATTTTCAGGCAAAGATGCAGATGACAACGATCCTGAAAAATAAGATTGAGGAAAATGGGATGGAAATGATCCGGATTTCTGTGGGAGATGACTATGCATACGTCTGTGTAGCTGCAGATCCCAAGACAGTACCGGTAGATATGGTAAAAGGTCTGAAGGGTGGATCGGCAAGACGGATGCAGATGCTGCATCCGGAAACGTGCGCGTTATTTAAGGACCGTCATATCTGGGATGACAGATATATGATTGTTGCCGGTGATCAGGATATTGTCAGTGATGTAGCAGCTTATGTTAATAGGCAAAAGAAGGGATAATATGTACTATTTAATGAATAAGGATCAAAAGCTGTTAAGCTTTTGTGTTGAAAAAAAATTAGGCAGTGAGATATGTGTTCAAAAGAAATCTTATACAGATCTCAGGCCGAAAGGATTTTTGGATATCAATGACTGGATCGGACAGCGTAACTATGCAAAGCAAAAGGAGCATTTACAGAAGTGGCTTACAGCGTGGCATATGGATACAGTGCAGGGGTTTATCGACGTGACACATTGCCTTGGATTAAATGATACCTTATGGGTAAAGGCTGAAGACTCAGACTTAACATGGGATACGGTAAATCTGTACAAAAATGAATTTTCGGATGTGGTAGAGCATACTGCTTTTGATAAAGGACTGCAGGGGCTAAAGCTGCAGACGACATCACCTGAGTTTACGTCAGAGGGCACGTTTGCAAAGTGCTGGAAGAGAAGAAAAGGAACGATCGATCTTATAAAGAAAGGATCAGAAGGGTTCGCAAATGCAGGGCTTGAACCATATTCTGAGTATTATGCAAGTCAGATCGCAGGAAAGCTGACAAGGGATACGATACCTTACGATCTGGAAATGTTTAAAGGAAGTCTGTGTACAAGCTGCCAGATTTTTACAGATGTACATACCGGATATATGCCATTTTACAGGATCCTTACAGATACAAGACAACAGAGTATTGCTTCCGTATTGCGCATTTGTGAAGAAATGGGATACGGTTATGAATTTAGACGTATGATCTTTATAGATTCTATTATTCTGAACCAGGACAGGCATCTTGGCAACTTTGGTTTCCTGATAGATAATGATACATTTGAGATTAAGGGATTTGCACCTTTGTTTGACTTCAACATGTCGCTTATGTGCAGAGCAATGGATAGTGATCTTTCAATACAGGATCCACTTAAGTATATCCATGATTATGATATCGAGCATAAGCTTGGTGGTAAATTTGAAGATGTTGGAAAAGAGATTCTTACACCGGATATGAAAAAGAAGTTACCGGCATATGATAAGATTCATTTACAGCCACATGAGAAATATAATCTTCCGGCAGAACGATTTGAGATCTTAAATAATGCACTTGAACAAACCTATGATATGGTTCGTGGAAGAGTTCAAATGCCGGTTATCGGCTTTGAGCCAGAACTGTAAAATAAGAGCAGTTTTTTGCAATAGATTTTCTTACACCTTAAGATAAACACGCAACTTTTTACATAAAAAATTGGACAAAATAGGTATTTTGTCCAATTCCCATTTTACACACTTTTTATGGCAGTTGCAAGTGTTTTTTACAAAGAAAAGAAGAATGAAAAAAAGCCCAGTTTAGGGCTTTTTAAAGAAATCAGATACAGGAATGTTGTACAAGGCTGCAAGATGATCCAATGTGTCAAAGGATAGGTACATATTTTTTAGTAGTAAATTATCTTCTAATTTTAAGAGAGTTCTGTAATCGACAAGGCTTAATTTTGACAATTTATATACATCCAGATTTTTATCAGTTCTTTGCTTTTTGAAATTTTCTGCCAGCACATTGCAGAGATTCATCTGGCGATCAAAAGAAGGAAGACGTTGACTACTTTTTAGCATATCTGTCAGGTTCGCATCCAATAACAAATTAACAGGGATGTTGTAGAACTTTGCCAGTGATTCAAACACATATAGCTTTGGTCGGATCAATCCGGTGGGACTGTCAAGCTTCAACAAATAGTGAAGTGATAAAGGTGTATGTTTTGAAATATAGTATGTGCTATATTCATTATATTCCTGGAGTGCTGTTATATTTTGGCGAAAAATTGTTTTGCTGTCCATATTGTTACCTCATATTGTCAGCTAGAATATTCAGCTGATTTTTCAGTTCTGTGATTTGATCGGAGATGTCATCTGCCGTGAGTATTTCCAAATCTCGATTATCATTATTTAGAATGGGCAGAATAGATTGTTGATAATTTGAAATAGCTTTTTGAACTGCATCATATGCAGCTTTAGCTGCCAAGTCTGCTTTTATAAGCAGGAGCTCGTCGGCGTTGTATACGGTAACTTGTTTTTCAAGTCTACAGATTTTATCTTGCTGATCATCTAATTTTTCTTGTAAGGCTTTCTTCTCTTTAATCAAAGCCTCTAATTCTGATTTTGAAACTTTTGATCCAGATTCTAATAACTGTAAAAGAGTTTTTTGTTCTTCATGTGATAACTTGGCATAATTGGTACTCTCTGTGAGAGTGATATTGTTTGATTCAAATTCCTTACGTAATTCTGGTATCAGATTTTGCAGAGAAGTATAATTCATGACCTGTCTTTTCTTCAAGTTTAGATCTTCTGCAATCTGATTTGCTACATTTATTTTTTCCTGTTTCTTTTTACCGATATTTTTTCTCTGGTAGAGTTTATGCAAGCGGTCTACATTGGCTGCAGTCGTTGCAGGAGAGCGGTCACGGCTCATTTCATTTGTAATTATAAGTCTGATTTCTGAGTCAATAACATCTTCCGGTATATCTGCAAGATCGGTATCCTCTGTATAATCGTATGCGGTACCATCTTTTATGACAGATGAGACCTTGCACGGATACCCCTTCAGTTTGTATTCTTCGATATTGAGTTGATAAAGCTTATAATATTCATCTTCTTTATTAGGGTAATTTTCAAATTCTTTAATTAAATCATCGATGGCACGCGTCCTGGTGTGGCCAGCCTCTAGTACATATATGTCCTTTTCTTCCAAATAAACTACCGTTAGATTTTGCTGTAAGCCAAAATGCAGGATAGAGTCTTTAAGTTTTTCAACCTGATCTTGCGGATAATGATTCTTTTTGTTTTCCCGAATCTTGGATCGGGGGATATATTTGATATCAAAAATTCTTTTTTCTTTCTGATCTATCGAGCGCAATTTTTCAAGATGTTCCGGTACATTGACTTCCTCATTTGCTTTTACATTTGTCTGAGATACCATTGGTCTGCCAAAATTAAACTTTTGTCTGTCTGCCATAATTACACCTCCTGTACTGTAGGTAAGGATGAGGTGCATTCAGTGCACCTGAAGTTTGCCAGATCTAAATTGATAGCGTGAGCAAGCTTCTGGTTTGCTGCTTCATCCAAAATATTGAGTTCCAGAATAAGTTTGGAGTAATCATAAACTACATTGGAGTTAGGGCAATATTGCAGAAGAGGCTTAAAAACACTTTCAAGTTCGCATACCTTAATATCCTTGCGGATAGCTGTTTTTAAGAAATCGCTTTCGAGCATATTTTCATAGCTTTCAGCCAGATCTTTATAAATAACGGTATTTTTTTCTGCTTGTGTGATAAAGGTGCCACCGAACTTAAGGTGTTCAAGATCGTGTTCCTCTTTGATGTATGTAATAGTATCGAGCGTTTCCTGCAGCCCTTTATGCGAAAAACCTTCAAGTCTGATCGGGACTAGTACCATATCGGATGCAAACATACTGTTTACTGTGAGAATATCATTGGCGGGTGCGTTATCGATAAGGATGTAATCATATTGATCTTTGATTGCGGCGAGAGCGCGGCGCAGGATTATATTATTGTTGCCTGTGGTGTTGGCTGTGATATTTAATACAGTATTTTTGTGACGTTTGCTAGAGGGTATGATATATAGATTCTCCACAGGGGTAGTCATGATCAGAGATACTACATCTTTAGTATCACGATATCTGTACTTGAAGAGTTCTGCAATATTGGGGATGGAAGCATTGGTAATTCCATTGACTACATCGTCGCTATCATCGACATAGCAATTGAGCAGCATAGACAAATTGGATTGCTGATCAAGATCAACAACAAGCACTTTTTTTCCAAGACAGGCAATAAGCTGTGCCAGGAATCCGGTAGATGTTGTTTTACCGACTCCCCCTTTATTATTCACGATTGAAATGACTTTACACATATTCGTTTTCCTCCTAATTTTTAGGTGCATTCATTGCACCTTATCTAATTATCTGTGAATTAGTGGAAATATCGGGCCCGAATATGTTCCTTTGATTACAGTTTACGGATTAGTAATTAGATTTGCAAGTACGAGTTTGTAATACATTTTGCAAATAAGATTTGTGAAATGTATTACAAAATATAGTTAAAGCCGTATAAATAGGACATTCTGCATTGATAATGTTTAGTTGCGTAGCAACATTTTTTTACTTCAGGTGCATTCATTGCACCTGAAGCTGATGGAGTTTCCCGGTAGAGATGAGGTGCAGTGAATGCACCTGAAGTCCGGCAGAGCTTTCCGGTAGAGATGAGGTGCAGTGAATGCACCTGAAGCCCTGCAGAGTATTCCGGAGAGATGAGGTGCAGTGAATGCACCTGACACAGCTCCGCAGGAGCAGAACAAAAATCTTCGATTTTTGCCGTAATCCCAATTTTTCTCTGAAAAATTAAGGCAGGAATAGGGCGTTACACGCCGCCGACACAATAACAGGCAAAGCCAGTTATTTTCTGTATTTTTGTGACGTTACGTTTGAGCTTTTGACGTAACTTCCACGTAACACATTTCATAAATAATTGATGAAATATAGAGATACAGTGGAAAAATGACGTAACGCGTTATTTTTCGCATAAAAATATCCTTACAGATACATTCTGCAAGGATACTTTTATAGAGTATTATTGAGTAAATAAAGGAAGACTAAGTAATATTCTGATCCACATATTTTCCCTGTTCGGTGCGGCGTGCTTTTTGAGCAGCCTTACTAAGTGATCTGTATATTTGATCTGCAGCATATGCTTGTTGACTTTGTCTGGCAGAACCCAGCGTGCTAAAAAGTATACGAAAGCATCTATATCCAGCACCAATGGCAAAGTTTATGCCACGATTGTGTTGCACATCATTATAAATATCAATAGATGCCTGAGCGTATTCATTCCCTTTTTCTGCAGCTTCTTTCAGATAGGAGAGCCCTTTTTCTGTATCTTGATCAATGCCGGGATGTTTACCCCAAAGATATACATTTCCAAGCTTGGCCAGTGCATATATATTTTTATCTTTAATTGATTCCAAAAGTTTTATCCCTTTTTCCGGATCATAATAATCGGACTCATTATCTAAATAGATTTTTCCGAGTGCATAAGTTGCAAATTCGTTGCCCTGGGAGTATGCGGACTGCAGATATCCGTATGCCGTTTTCAAATCGTAATGATCGGATTCCGGATCCATGTAGTATTTTCCCAGTGTATATTGGGCATTATCATAGCCTTTCTCTGCTGCATTTTTCAGATAGGAGAGTGCCTTTTCAATATCCGGATTGATATCAGGAATTCCGGTAAGGTATATTTTTCCAAGTCTGGTCAGAGCATACACATTATCTTCCTTAACAGCTTCAAGACATGAGATACCTTTGGCTGCATCATAATGTGACTTATCCTGATCAAGATATATTTTGCCTAATTCATAGGTCGCGTATGTATTTCCTTGTTCCTGTGAAAGTTCAAAATATTTGATTGCTTTATCCAAATCATAATGAGAAGATTCAGGATCTGCATATGTTTTCCCCAGGGCATATTGTGCATGTACATTTTTAAATTCTGCAGCTTTGACAAAATAATCATAGGCTTTGTCCGGATCAGCCGGTGTACCATGACCGGCATAGTACATTGTACCGATTCGGTAGAGCAGGTTATCTTCAGCCCTATCCTCCAGCATTTTTTCAAATTCTTGAAGCGCAGCGGCATAATAAGCTGATTGTGTTTCTGCAGACATTTTAATGATATCTGCATTTTTAGCATAAGTATATGCAGCGTATGCAAAGTTCTGATCAGCAGATGCTTTTATATATGATAACCCCTTTTTCATCAGCTCATTTTTATTTTCTGCAGTGAAACTATCTATTTTTTCGTAAAGATACATACTGCCAAGCGCATATTGCGCATATTTGTTGTGGGCTGCAGCCTGATAACATGATTGGGCTTTTTCAACCGAAATATCTGTACCATTACCTCGTTCATACAATTTTCCAAGTTTATAGTAAAGTGTTTCCTGAAATTTACTTTCTTTGGGAGTACTGGATTCTTTTGCATTAGCAATAAGGGACTGTAAGCCGGTGACTGCATGCCTATAATATGCATCTCCGGTGGCAAGGCTTTTTTCCTGATCAATGCCGGGTATCAGATTGGCTTTATATAGCTTACCCAGTTCCATAAATGCAAGCAGGTTATTTTGGTTGGCTTCTTTCTGGAGCAGGGGAACAGCTTTAGCAATATCATGATCAGCTTTATTATATATGTAGTCCTTTGCCGCCTTATAATTATCTGTATATTTATATACATAATGATGAGCATCAGCCGGCAGGTGTAGAGTATGATCTATAGTGGGTTCCATACTGGTGCTGGCTATGTCTGCATGAGGTTTTTGGTCATCCGGATCGAAAGACACGGAGACTATGCCGGGATCCGGATCCATAGCAGGAGAGTTGTCTTGAGGTGCAGTGAATGCACCTGAAGATATATCTGGTTGATTCTCCGACAGGTAGATAGTACGGTCAATATAATGCTCAAATATATTTTGTTCACGGATCAGTTTGCTGCAGCATTTAAGGGTAGCATTGGCCAGACGTTTCCGGAGATCTTCATCTGCAATTTGCCGGTTAGTTTCTGCGTGCTTAGGAGATGCGGAATAGGTTGCAGAAATATTATCGATAGTCTTAAGGAAAGCATTATACTGTGTTGATAATTCATGTTGCTTAAGGATGTCACTAATAAAACAATCTACGGCCTGTTTTGTTTCAGGTGGAAGATATTGATAAGATAAACGACCATGTTCAGGAAGCTTAGCTGACAGTCTTATTAGAGCCTGCCCATATTTACCAAGGGTAGCATTGTCAATCCTTCCCATTATCTGGGATGCATTTTTGGCTATGGTAATTTTATCCATATTATCATTCAGAATATCTTTACCAAGATCCAGAATCAGATCACGCTGCATTGTTTTATTAAGCAGCTCCTGCTCACGCTCTGCCTTAAACATTTCTTTAGATAAAAGCTCACGGCATTGATTTTGTTTGGATGTATGGATATATGGATCAGTAACACAGGCACCTTCTGACCAAAACATATAGTGGCAGTGTGGATGGGACTGCTCCATGTGCACTGCAGCAGTCCATCTGAGCTGATCGATGGGTATATTAAATACGCGTGCTACATCAGGTATTGTAGCACGCATAAAATTTACCCAGTTTTCTTTTTGTGTATAGCCAAGCTGCATGGCATCAGCTTCTGACAGACTGACAATTCCACGGTAGATAACTTTACCCTGTGCTGTCAGATCGGCAAGCTGATTAGCAACATGGTTGATGTCTGACACATCGAAATTACCGAAAAGACCATGAGACAGTGGACGTTCGGCAATATAATGCGCATACAGATCATTGGCGGACTGTTCTGTAATCCTGTTATCATCCATATTTTCAATATGAGACTCAGTTGCAGACAGATCAACGCCCTCTCTGGTTCCGATATAAATAAGATGGTTGCGGTTGCAGACACGGGACTTTGTTTTATTTGGATTGTAACAACGAATTTTTGATATAAGTGGTGCTTGTGGCATAAATCCTCTTTCTGATAAATATATAAATATACTTGTAGATTTTCATAAAATGTATAAGCTTACTTGTAGATTTTTACAAAATTTACGGGTAATTCCGCATAAATATGGCTGTAATCCGGTAAAAAAGCTTATGTTAATATATAAATGTATAAGTAAATCTACAAGTAGATTTTGACATTTTCTAATACAGGGTATATAATTCTAATAACAAGAGAACCGAAAGCTAGATACGACCTAGCCGCCGGTAAATAGATGTTACAAAAGTAGTGCCTTAACTTACCAGGTCGAGGGCGCTACTTTTTGCGTTGAGTATAAATAACAAGAGTTATAACAGCGCAAAGCATAATTACAAAAGAAAACAAATCAGTATATGTAACCATTGGCACCAGCTCCCTTCATAAGTATCCGGCAGCTGCCGCATCGCCCCTTCGGTTCTCCAAAATGAGTGTATCAGATTCAAATAATCTTATCAATGATAAGTATTCTATAATTAGCGTGACTACATGATACTTAATTTGATACACTTTTTTTGAATAACCTGATCGGATACACATCGGCATCTCCAAATTCTTTATATAACGCTTCTTCTCCAGTCCACACAATAACTGCTTTATTTGGGTTATGCTCCGATCTTTTTATAAAATGCGCTTTCGTTCCTTTTTTATAAAAGGCTGTATCTTCGACCAGTTCTATTATATCTCCTTTTTTCAGTTCTAATTCATCCTTTCTGAATAACACTGCTGTCATCATCGGTTCAGCGTCTCCTTTTGTTGATCGAATGTAGCTTTGAAAAAACTCTGGTATTTTTAATATAATCATCAGTATAGCTACCGGATAAAAGGTAATCCTTATCAGTTCCGGAAGCGAAGCTATATTCCCATTTTTAATCATAAAATTAACTACACATTCCAGTAAGTCAATGAGGCAGATTGGAAGCATAATATATCTTGATATAAACGTAAATATGCTTCCTATCAGTTTGCATTTCTCTGAGAAATTTTTCATATTTTTCATTTTTTTCCTTTCTAAGTGCTTAATAATTAATTGAGGGTCATATTGTCACTGCCTAGTTTTCTACGCGTATATTCCACCCCCTTTTTCCTTGCTTTCTCATAGCATTCACGAAATTCTTCCTGCTCCTGCAGCGGTACAAACTTTGAAATAGTTTCGGCGGTAAGATAAGCTGCAGTAGAAGATTGAACGCAGGTTTTGGCGGATAATGCTGCCAGACGTTCAATGTCCGGCTTCAGGATATCCCGAAGCTGCTCACGTATGATGTGTGTGATCATATCAATGTTTTCAGCATTGATACGGACAGTCAGATTGTCAATTGCAGCCTCTCTGACAATTTCACTCATGGTACGTCCTTCCTTATGCGCCAGATTGCGGATCTGCTCATAATCAGATACTTCAAATGTCACATTTATTCTTTTGGTTTGCTGTTTGGTTTTCAAATTCTTCTCCTTTCCGGTCAAGCAGATAGCTGTATAGCCGGTTCTGCTGTGCTGTAGTAAATTGCATATAAATTAATGTGTTTTCTATCTTTTTGTGACCGAGCCACCACTGGATGTCCTGAACATTTACGCCCAGATCAGCCAGCTGCACAGCTCTTGTGTGTTTTAGAACATGAAAATGGTGCTTATCTGCAGGTATCGATGTATTCCTGCAGTATTTTTTTGTGAGCACATCAAGCTGCTTGCGTGATATGGGATATCCCTTGTTGCTGATAAATAATGCATCTGTTTCATAGGATTGCCGGATCCGGCACTTGTACCACAGGTCAAGTGCCTGTAGTACCTGGTCATCAATGATTCTTAAGGTATTGCTGCAGCTATGTTTCAGTCGCTTGCAGAAAATCTGTTTACGCTGCGGATCGTAATCTCCAATTCTGATCAAACTAATTTCTGAAGCTCGCAGTCCGGCATAAATGGCAATTTCAAAAATGGCCAGGTTTCTGGCTGCATTCTTTCCCTTTTCTTTCTTGATTTCCTTGATTAAATCTGATGTTTCATGTGGCAATAAATATCCGAGTTCTTTCATAAACACACCTCTTTTGGTAGTTGAATTAAAAACTGGACAAAATACCTATTTTGTCCAATTTTTCAAATCATTCTATCAAACAAAAAAGGGGGAATCGGATGAATGTCAACACTTAATCCGGACCGGATTAAATCAAATCATAGGAAGCGGATCAGAGTATGGATCATAGCTTTTCTGACCGGATCAGTTCTGATGGTGTGGCTGGTTGCAGAGCTGGATCTGATTTTGCGTCGTGGAGCAGTGGATAGATTACCAGTCATGCCCTATACGACAGCATTGATCAATATAATAACGCAGCCGCAGCTGCGTAAGATGTATCTTCTGTTTGAGCTGATGTTTGCAGCTTGGGTAATGTATGAAGCTGCAGATATGAGACAGCATATCAGTACTGTTGATACGGTCATGCTTACGCCGGACATCGAAGTACCGGTAAAAGCGGGAAATGGACAATATGGTACGGAAAGATTTTTAACGGAAGCAGAGCTGGAAGAAAAACTGGATGTATTTGTGTATGATGGACGATCACGTCCTAAACTGCCTGGTAACGGTGGTATAGTCGTCCAAATGATCAGATCCGGAAGAAAGGAAATCATAGTATATGAATCGGGCGAACGGCACTGCATTATTTTAGGAGCTTCCGGCGCCGGTAAGACAAGGCGTGAACTGCTTGTATTGATGTGGCTGCAGATCATTGCAGGACAGTCAGTCATTGTACCAGACGTAAAAGGTGAGCTTTATTACTACACGGAACCGTATGCATTACAGCATGGATACAAAACTATAGCCTTAGATCTTCGTAATCCAAAAAAGTCAGCACATTATAACTTCTTGCAGCCGATTCTGGATGCATTTGAAAGAGGAGATTCGGCAGATGGAATCGACAAGACATGGGATCTTGTATCAGTGCTGGTGGGTGAGCAGAAGGGTGAGCCAATCTGGTACAACGGTGAATGTGCAGCAATAGCTGCAGTCATTCTGATCGTGGCCATAGAGGCTCCGCGTCAATATCGTAATCTGGCCAATGTATATTATTTCATGGCTTACATGTGTCAGTCAGATGAGATGGGAAATATGCCACTTAATATGTTTCTTGACTCACTGCCTGATAATCATCCGGCCAAAGGTGTTTTTGCTATGGCTACAATAGCTGCCGATAAAACAAGGTCATCATTTTTTACAAGTGCACTTGGTACACTAAGGCTTTTTACAAATCCAAATGTAGCAGAAATGACATCATCTACAGACTTCAGGCTTGAGGATATAAGCAGCAGTAAAACGATCCTATATATGATGATACCGGATGACAATAAAAAGCTGTATCCACTGGTCTCAATCCTGATTACGCAGCTCTATCAGGCACAGGTTAAGCAGGCATCTGATCATGGATTAAGACTGCCGGTTGATACAGATTATGATCTGGACGAGGCAGGAAATTTTCCATTTATCCCTGTACTCGGAAACATGGTATCTGCCGGTAGATCGAGAGGCGTCAGAGTTAATCTTGTGCTGCAGGACTACCAACAGCTTGAATCAAAATATAAGGATGATTTTGAGAATATTAAAACAAATTGCCAGCTAAAAATTTATCTGAAATCTGACAATGAAAAAACGCTGAAATCTATTTCAGACTCTTTGGGTAATTATACAGTCGAATCCGTCAATGCATCTACATCGGTTTCAGATAACAAAAGTCAGGGGGCAAATTATTCAAGCAGCTCCTCCCTGACAGCCAGAAAGCTTATGGAACCTGCAGAGATAGGAAGGATTAAGGCACCGTATGCACTTGTAATGCAGACTGGTGAGTTTCCGGCAATCACAAAACTGCCGGATCTTTCGAAATATAAAATTAATAAGCTTTATGGTCTGGGAGATCCAAAACACAACGCGAAAATGGTCATGGAGAGGGAAGCTGCCAGAAAAGAGCGAGATATCCCACCTATTAAGCTGTGGGGGGTATGGAATGATTATACTGTAGATTCTGCAGGCTCAGATCCAGGAGAGCGGGTAAGCTTTTTATAAATCAAAGAAGGAGAAGAAAGAGTGAAGAATAAAGTACAGAATTTAAAAACAAAAATGATCAGGTTACTGATAATTGCACAGGCGATAATGCTCTGGCAGATACCGGTTTATGCAAAAGGAGGTCTGCAGAAATCAAAAATTTATACAGGGACAGTTAACATTTTAAACGATTTTAAAGTGGTACTGATAGCTGTGGAAGCAATAGTGGTAGTGGTTCTGGTTATTATGGAAGGTATAAAAAGACAGGCAGCAACAGATCCGGGGGAGCAGGCACAGCATGAAAAGAAGATGAAAGGCATCATAGGTTTAGGAATTCTTATCACCTGTGCTACAGGTTTGATCCCGACAATAATGGCATATTACAAGTAAGGAATTGATATGAACTGGATAACAAAAAATATATTTTTTGGTTCTGTACCAGATGTAGTTAATGATGGTGTTAATTTTATTTCAAACCAAATCATTAAGCTCTTTGATAAAGATATTGAACTGTTGACAACAAAAGAAATATCTGCAGCCGTTCTTGCAACAACATCGGTAGCAAGCGTGTTAGTTGTTGTTATGGCTTTCAAACTGATTTTTACCACATATGTGACAGAGACGGAAGGCGATCCGGATGCCGACCCTATACAGATCTGGGTTAAGGTGTCTGTAGTCCTTGCCTTGATCAATAGTAATGATTTTATATATGTGACATTCCAGAAATTATCCAGTACATTAACCAAAGATTTGGTTGGATCAATATCGTGTTCTGAATATTTTAACGCTGTAAGATTGACAATTACATTGCTAACCAAACAACAGGATGGGATTTCCGCTCTTATAACAATCGTAGTGAGTGTTATATGTGTGTTGATTATAGCTTTTAAGGCTGGTATCCGTGCTGGAGAACTGGTTTTGTTTAAGACATTGTGGCCAATCGTATGTATTGATAAACTTTCGGCAAACAGTGAAAGGTTTAATGCATTCTTTTCATCATATGTAGTCACGTATTTTGGCTACAGTATACAGTTGTTTTGCTTAAGGCTTGCATTTAACAGGATGATAGCCGGTATGACTAATGTTAAAGTGGCAGAATTATCGGATTATTTTGCAGCTATTGTTTTTTTCTATCTGGCGATTTGTACGCCAAAATGGCTTGAGAAATTTGCATATTCTTCAGGCATCGGACAGAAAATCAGTAATGGAGCACGAACCGCAAGCTTTATGATACCAAGTTTATTGATAAGGAGATGAGAAGATGCTTATATCTGCAACAGTTGCCTATCTTAATAAGTATATAGTGCCCGGTATTGGAACTATTGTAGTGTTAGGGCTTACGGTCAGGTTCATAGACAAATTAATAAAATGTCAATCAGAGGATGAACCGCTGAGAGCTGCCATGAAAAAAAACGTTAAGTATATAGCACTTATTATTATGACAACAGTTTTGACCAGTGTCATTACGGTTATTCAAGCTTATTATAAATGACTGAGAAAGGATCAAATCATGGAAGATAAGAAAAGTGATGAAAAATTGTATATGCCGGTCAACGTACCGGATTCAGAGGATTATGTAGCTGGTATAGGTAACAAGGAGCTGACTATTATTGGGATATGTTTAGCAGTTGCAGTAGTTATGGCCATTATTATTTACACAGCTGTAGGAGACGAGGTAGTGGCATTAATTGCCGCAGGAACCTTTATAGCACTTGTCATATTGTGCGTCAGAAGAGATCCGTTCAATGAAAGTCTAATCGACAAACTTAAGATAGTTATAGCCTATTATAGGGCACAAAAACAATACGTATACAGCTATTTTAATATTTATGAGGATAGGTAGGATAGATGGAGAAAATAACAGCTAACGAATTTACGAATGTTCGTGACATTAAAGATATCTTTTTATATACAAAAGATAATTTTATCATGGCATATCTGCAGGTTTATCCTTTTAACCTGGATTTGTTGCCCAGACCGGAGCAGGCAGCTCTCACAAGAAAACTTGCAGCGTCGTTTGAAGGAGATAGAAAAGATTTTGTTTATTTTACGTATCCAAGGGAGATCGATCTTGATGATTATAAAAATAACTTGAAAAACAGACATGCTGAGGAACTTACTAATGTGGGCCGCAGACATCTGCTGACTATTATGCTGCAGCAGGCAGCAACGCTTGCCACAAATGGAGAAAACTATGAGCATCAACATTTTATTAAAATATGGCGAATGATTGGTTCTGACAAAAAAGAATGTGAAAGAGAAGTAAGGACAAGAGTTACTGAATTTTATCAGAGATATAGCGATTGCGGTATCAAGGTAGAAATTCTAAAGGCAGATGCCATATTGAAAATGTGTAATTTATTCGGAAATGCTGTTATGGCACCGTTTGAGGTGCCATCAGATCTGCAGTATGAGCCTATTTTCAAGTTATAGAGGATAAATAAATGAAAAAACAGGTGACAGTTCAGAGAGCTGTATCAACAACAGTCAACAAGCATTTGCTTAACATCATAACGCCATCCGGGATCGATTATGACAATGTGAGTGTGAGCTTGGGAGAACAATTTGGGAAAATATACTGCATATCCAAATATCCGACGACAGATGAAATACCCTATGGATGGCTTGCCGATCTCTGCAATTTGGAAGGAACATCGACAGTGGTAGAGTACAGATACACTGATCCGGCAAATATTATAAATGTATATAATAAACGGATCAAAGATCTGAGAGCGGAACGGGAAATTGCAAAAGAAGAGTCGGACCGGCAGAGGATAGAAAAGACGATTGATGATCTGCGGAAAATGATCAAGCGGATCACAGTAGCTAATGAACCGATTGGCTATGTCAATATCATGCTTTTTCCGCAGGATATTGACCCAAAAAACTTAGCTGCCAGAATCAAGAGAGTAAGCAGTGTGATACAGGTTGCTGGCTGCAATTTGCGTATTCTCAAATATAAGCAGCTGCAAGCACTTAAATGTGTAAGCCCTTACGGCATACCGGATAGACTTGTGTCAAATATGGGTGACCGTAATATGCCAATATCTACTTTTATAGGCGGATTTCCAATGGCAAATTATGGTATACGGGATAAAGGCGGTTATTATATCGGCAAAGCGCGAAATAATAAACTGATACTGCTAAATATGTGGCTGCGTGGGCAGGACAGAGTTAATTGTAACTGGTATATCCAGGGACCGCCAGGATCAGGCAAATCAACCTTTATTAAGCTGCTTTTGATACTGGAGTACGCCTTTGGTACAAAGATTATGACCTTTGATCCGGAGCAGGAGTATGTTGATCTTGCAGGGCATCCTGATATTAACGGTAATATCATTCAGGGTGCTGGCGGTAATACAGGCAGGATCAACCCTCTGCAGGTCAGATCTGTACCAAAGGTTACAGAAGAAGACCTGAATCCGGGAGAAAGTCTGGAAGATTATTTTACATATGATGAAGAAGATGGAACATCAGATCTTGCCTATCATATCCAGAATTTGCGTGTGTTTTTCAAAATGTATTTTGGAAATGAGAATTTTTCAGCCGGTATTAAAACAGCACTCGAAAAATGCCTGATAAAAACTTATGAAAAAAAAGGAATAACATGGGATACAGATTTTTCATCCCTTGTACCAGATGACTATCCAACTATTTCTGATTTATATACGACCGTAAAGGAAGAGGGAAATGCTGCAGAGCCGGGATACCGGAAAGATCAGTTCGACCGGCTTGAAGATCTTCTTTATCCGGCAGCTGAGGGTGCAGATAAATTCTTATGGAATGGACCGACCAATATAAATGCTGACAGCGGATTTAATGATATCGATTGTAGTCAGCTCTTAGAGCTTGACGATAATGTAAGGCGCGCACAGTTTTTCAACCTTACGACTTATGCCTGGCATTTTATGTCGCAAAATCGTTCGGAAAAGGTGCTCTTTGCAGTAGATGAAGGCTACTTATATATCGATCCCGAGTATCCGGATCTGATGAAGTTTTTCCGAAACATATCGAAGCGTGACAGGAAGTATGAAGGTGGTCTGATATTTATTACGCATTCCCTTGTTGATATTTTGGATCCGTCTGTAAAGAGATATAGTCAGGCTATTATTGATAACAGTTGTTATAAGTTATTGATGGGATGTGATGGAAAAAATATGCAGGAAACAAAAGCACTGTTTAATCTGTCAGAAAAAGAGGTAGATATCCTGCTTGCACGAAAGCGTGGTCAGGGAATTTTATTTGCCGGTGCAGTACGAATGGATGCAAGAATTGATGTGGATGATAGACTGCTTGCCATGATGGGCAAGGCAGGAGGACGATAATGCCGCGCTGGATACTTAAACTTGCCGTTATTGTAGCCAGAGATCCGCAGAAAACATCAAAAGCCCTGGTATATGTTGTGGGATGCATAATAGGTGGCATGGTTTTGATCAGCACGTTGTCTATGGATATGATCAGCTCTTTTTTAGGGCAGGAGGATCAATCGGGATCGGATATCATCAACCAGGATTATGATGTCGAATCGACTAAGCTTTATCAGCAGATCAAAGGAGTATATGACAAGTACTGTGCGGATATGATAGCTGCGATGGACAAAAGAGAGCAGGAGATAAGGGATGAAAACACGACATATCGTGATGTGACGACAGTCGATGAAAACGGAAAAGAAACGACTACAAAAGTAGCTGTGTGCGACGTTACGGTCATTAAGACATGGAATGATTTTTCTCTATCCTACTTGTATGCGTACATCAATCATTCGAGTGACGTGAAAGGCGGTCAAAAATATAAGTTTAATAAAAAGGATATTTATAAGGTCTGCAGTAAGATCTGCAGCCTGCAGGAAATAAAGTCAGTCAATAAGACTTATATCCTGTATACATCCGTCATCACTCCACAGGATGCCGCAAAGCTTTTGTTTGATCAGGATGATGATCAGCAGATGTTTCTGGTCAGTTATGATCTTTACGATGATTTTTTAATGTTTACGTCAAATACATATGCATCAGCCGGATCCGGGATTGTAACAGATGGATCCGGTACAAACGAATCAAGCACGGAAACCGGTACAAAAGCAACCGGATCGGCCAGTCAGAAGCTTGCAGCTCTTTTCCCTGACGGTGTTCCTCAAACAGAAGCGGAAATGCAGAAATATCTGACGACAGTACAAATAACTGTCCGGGACAAAGAGGGTAACCTGCAGACACGGAGTCTGACCATTCATAAAGCACTTGCTGATGATGTAGTTGCTATTTTTCAGGAAATTGCAGATGCCGGATTTTGCGCATATGACGTCGGATCCTATTCCTGGCGTCAGATGGCAGCAAGCGGGAACCGATCGCATCATTCGTATGGTGTTGCGATTGATATCAATCCCAATGAAAATTACATGGTTAAATCAGGTAAAGTTGTGGCGGGGAGCTGCTGGGATCCAACAAATAACAAGTATTCTTTTGGCCCAAACAGTGTGGTTGTACAGGCCTTCCAAAAACGAGGCTGGGTATGGGGCGGCTCCTGGAAATCCAGCAAGGATTATATGCATTTTTCTTACACCGGATATTAAAGCATATTAAGAGGTAGAAAGTGAACAGGCGAAGTAAACAGATATTTACTATAGTGATCTGTCTGGTGATAGCAGCTTTAGGCGCCTATCACAATATCATGCAGTACATATCGGCAGATCAGAGTTTATTAAAAATATTAGGTTTTTAGCGTTAGAAAAGAGGAAAAGAAATGGGACTTTTACAAAATAAACAGGTGCAGCTCCCTCTGACAATGATTGAGACGAGGATGCTCAATCTGTATGTTACAAGCAAAAAGGACAGTACATCGGAGGTCGTAACCAGGTGCCTGCAGCAGGAATTGGATATATTGCAGCAGCAGATGGATGCAAGTAACAGCATCACACTGGTTTTTGATTCGCCGGTCATTAATGAGGGCGACGTATACGTCACATATGTGAAGCTGCCATTAGAACTTGTTAAGAGATTGGAGATCTATGGAGATTATACAGGGCAGACAGTCAGAAGGTTTGCAAAATATCTGCTTTTCAGACATATCCGAAGGGAGAAACATTAATGCTGTATTATTTTGCATCGAATATCAATCACAACTTTATTGCGGAAGCAATCAAAAAGACTGACCAGGTAGTGGTCGGCAGTGAGTGTAACCAGGAGCTGCAGCTACTGCCATATGTTAAGGATCATTATGCGGATTTTTCAAGTGTAGATACAGTCATAGTTGATATAGCCGGAATCAAGGATACAGATGAGGCGATACTGGAAGCGTTAAATATGCTGCGGATCTGTAATGACCAGATGCAGATCATAGTGATTGCTACGCAGCGTTTGCCGGGTGATTCTTTTCTGGCGCAGTGTTTTTCAATGAGTATCTATGATCTGATCACAACGGATGATTTTAATGATCTGGAAGACGAGATAGTATCGTCTCTGCAAAATCCCAGGCAGTATAAAGAGAGCGTCAGATATAAGGATATAATCGATCACTCTGTTAAAGATGAGGAAAAAAAGGAAGTAACCCGCATCACAGTTGGATTTGCCGGTACGCAGGGACGTATCGGTGTGACTCATCATGCCATTATCCTGTCAAATTGTTTAAGGAGAAAGGGATTTAAGGTTGCACTGGTGGAACTAAATGAATCAGGTGATTTTGCAAAAATAGCAGAAAGCTATGATCTTGGAAAATCTGCAGACCATTTTGTAAAAGATGGTATTGATTATTATCCTGCAGCAAATACAGATACGATGCTGTCACTTGGTACAAGAGCTTATAACTTCATAGTAGTAGATTACGGCACCTATAATCGCTGTGATTTGGACAGCTATCAGCATTGCAGCTATAAGTTTATTTTTTCTGGCATAAAGCCCTGGGAAGAGTTAAATATCCAGTCGGTTTTTGAAATGGGACAGGCTGCCGGAGCTGATCTTGCAGAGTATCATTATTTTTTTAATTTTTGCCCGGATGATGTTAAGGCAGATGTCAGAGCTGGAATGGCGGAGCTTGACAAGGTTTACTTTTGTGAGATGCATCCGGATCCCTTTAGCTGCTATACCTTTCCATCTGCAGATGAAATATTTGCTGATCTATTGCCAGTAAAAAAAGAGACTGATAAACAACGCCGTGGAGGCAGGAAATGAAACGTAAGAAAAAACGGAAAGTATGGCTTTACCAAAAATACAAAACGGATCATCCGGAACTGTTTCCGGTAAAGAAAACAAAGCATCATTTAAAGCTGTCAGATAAAGCAATGGGAAGACTGCAGATTGTACTTACAGTGATTCTGATCAATGTACTGGCAATAATGATAGCTGCGCTTTTAAATGCAGATATCCGATCCCTGATTTTTTAGGAGTAAATAATATGAAAAAGAAATTATTACTAATATGCCTCTGTATAGCAGTAGGTACAACAGCACAGATAGATATAACTAAGGTCAAAGCAGATATCGTAAGTGATGGTGGATCTGATTCCATCGGCGGGGAGACTGCAGGAGACAATGATGGTGTGATAGTAGGTGATGGAGATCAGCAACCGGATACGCAACCTGCACCACAACCAGCATCGCAGCCAGTGCCGGTGCAGCCACCGCAGGAAGCAGAAACACCGGCTGCTTCTCAGCCGGTAAAAAGTAGTCAGAGCAAAAAAGAACCGGAAAAAACTATAGAACCCCAAAAGACAGAAAAGCCTGCTCCACCAGAGGAATCGGAAAAGTCTGCAGAAACTATTCCATCAAAAGAGCCAGTAAAAGAAAAAACGCCGGCAATCAGTCTGAAAATAATCAAGATGTTTGGGGCACTGATCATTGGATATATTGTAGCAGCAGTAATAGTTATCGGATTCAGGACTGTAATGTCTCCGTTAGTGTTTTATATGTCGATCGATATGCGGTACAGATTTGCAGCTCCTGTAAGACTTAAAAAGGCACCAGAAGGGTACCAGATTGATATAACCAAGATCATAGATCGGTATGATTCCAGTACATTCCAGATCCGCTTTAATCGGATGGTATTAAAAAAGCTGCAGGGCATGGAACTGACAATCATTAATGGAGAGCAGCGTATAGCAAGTGACATCAGATCTTCTATTGATATTTCAATTTAAAAGGAGGCTGTATTAGATGGCAGAAGATGTAAAACAAATGGGATATAAGGGATTTGCTTATATAAAAGGTAATGATAAACCATACGTGCTGTACGGTAACAGCCAGACAGAGATCATTAACCGGCTGCAGGGGTATAACAGGGCACGCAGCCCGGAACTTGTATACCGAAATGTAAATATTGGCACCCTGGATCCAAATCAGGATAAATACACAAATTATCATAAGTATGAAGTGGCCACAGGTAAAGATATCACATCAGTTTATCTGCACCTGCCAGTTATGGAGAGAGAGGATTTCAGGTTATTAACGGCTCAGCTGAAAGAAGAAGGGGCAAAATATAATGCAGTGAAGAAATCCTGGTATATCACACAGGAACAGGCTGATAATCCGGTGTTTGCAAAGTATCTGCAGCCGGATCAGAAGCCGGTACAGTTGCAGCAGTATGTCAGTGAAATAATAGAAGAAGCGGAAACTCCGCTTGCTGATCAGGCTCTTGCATGGAAACCCAAGCATGAAATGGTAGGATTTTCGGATCGTCATGAAATTACAGTCACGCTGCAGGATCAGTCGACAGTTACGTTAGATGCGACAAAGTTTCCGGAAGAATACTGGCAATCAAACGCACTGGAAAAACTGCAGTATCTGGATTCTATTCTGGATGAGCATATACAGCATCCGGATCAGGCATCAGAGCAGCCTTTACAGGCGGAAACAGAACAAAATGGCTATGTACTGGATGTATCGCGTAATATCGAAAAAAACGAATGTACTATTTTTTTTCATGACGGCAGGGATCCGGTGCATCTGTATGGGGATCAGTTGGGAGTCAGCTTTCCTCAACTCGATAGATCGGAAGCTGAGGATGTTGTGAATGGCTTTTTAGAAAATCAAAGCGATTATCAGGTTAATGACAGACTGGATTATGCAGTAGGTCATGAGTTTAAAGGTTATATGCTGACTGAGGATGCAGGAGCATTAGAGGAGATTCACGGCACAGTAATTGATGCCAATGATAAGCAGGTTATGATCAAACTGTCAGATCTGCCGGAAGACCAGGCTTATCAATTTTATGATAAAAATATGCTGTTGACTGAATCGCAGAAGAATGCGGTTCAGGACATTTTTAAGATAGCAAGGTCAGAGGAAGAGATCAGACGGATCTGCGATCCGGCGTTTACATCCGCACAGCAGGAGCAGATGATCTCCGGAATTAAAGACAGGCTGACAGAAGAGGCAGTTAAGGTATATACGGATCCAAAGCTTAAGGCATGGCAGATGGATCTATACAGGATCGGATTGCAGCATGGAGTCAGTGCTGATGAGATCCGGAATATAACACAGAGCGGATCGGACTGGATCACGGCCCGCAGACAGATGACAGATGCAATAAACATACATCGGCAGGAACTGGGTAAGCAGATTGAGGCTGCCGGTTTTAAGCCCAATAAAGATATGGTCAGGAAACTGGAACAGTTTAATCATCTGACAGGAAAAGATAATAGTATGAGGGATATCTGTAAAGCTTATAAAGAGAATACTTATAAAGATTCTCAAGATATCAACAGGCTTGTGAAGGATATTGGCAATGAGTGCCGCGTGCAGGAAGCTGCAAGACTGCAGATCCCTGTCAGATAAAGGAGGAGGTGATTTATATGAAGGACAAGAGAGAAGAGAGACAGAAGCAGAGACTTATTGAGTATGCAAAAAAGTATGCGCAGTTAAAGGAAACAGAGAAGGAGGGTAAAAAGAAATGATGACCTATGATGAATTTAAAGAATACACTGCAGATCATCTTGCGGAGTACATAGCAGCGGATCGGTCTGCTGATGCACAAGTTGATATCAACTGTGTGTATAAAAATAATGGGATAGTAAGAGATGGTGTAACGATCCGTTACCCGGATCAGAATCAGAATATTGCACCAACAATTTATCTTGACGATATTTATGCTGATTATCAGGAAGGCATGTCAGAGCAGGCCTGTATGCATAAAATTGTGGTGGAGACGGATCAGGCATATGAAAAAGTACCACGTGTTAATGTTGGCGAATTGTTTGATTATAAAACAGCTAAGGAACATTTATATGTGGCTGCAGTTAATTATGAAAGTAATAAAGAAATGCTGAAGGAGATGCCATATGAGAGGCATGGAGATATTGCACTTGTGGCACGTGTGGACGTACCGGGATTAGGCAGCAATGGTTATTCTGCATCCTATAAAGTTACAAATGTAATCCTTGATAAATATGGAATAAGCCAGGAGCAACTTTTGAGTGATGCCTTGCAGAACAGCGCCAGGATCAGACCGGTACAATTTATTAATATGGAAAAAATGCTGCGGGATATGGTACCGGGTATAGAATCATTGCCGGATTTGGGTATGCATGTACTTACTAACGCCCAGAAGACTGATGGTGCGGCTGTCATGTTTTATCCGGGAGTTATGGATGAAGTAGAAAAACAGATGGGTAAAAAAGTAACGATCATACCATCATCTACGCACGAGGTTATAGTAATACCGGCAGATGCATCCCAGTCAGAAAAAGAATTTGCAGAAATGATAGCTGAAGTAAATAAGACGGAAGTAGCTGTGCAGGAGATACTTGGATACAGACCGCTTGTTTACGATGAAATCACGAAAGAAGTGGTACCGATGGCAGAGCAGGAGCAATACCTAAAGGATATCAAAGATGATATTGTAAGATCCGGTCATAAGCCAACAGATACACTGATGAGAGGAATGAGACAGCTTGATAATGAGACAGGATTCCGCAACACCATGTCAGATGTACATAGGTATTCAAAAATGGAAGCTGCAGATTTCAAAAACGATCCAAGCATGAAGCAGACAGTAGATGAAATTGTTGCCGAATGCAGGGCGCAGGAAATAGCACGTTTTCAGGCACCTGAGTTATAGAAAACGGGACTGTGCAAATGTAGAAAACGATCAGGGAGGGGGCCGGGTATGGTGACCCGGTCCGGTGTTCAAGGAGATGTGTATGGAAAAAAATATAGTTATATTTGTAGAGCCAGAGGAAACGATAGATCCGACAGAATTTGATGCGGAGGGGGAAGATGAATCAGAAGACGATTGATTACAGAAAACAGGTAGCTGAGGAATTTTTAAAGGCACTTGAAGAAGACCCACTGCAGTGGAAGAAAACATGGAATACGGGAGTGAGAGGAATACCGGTAAATGCAACTAACAGCCGTAGATATTCTGGTATCAACAACCTGTATTTGAGACTATTAATGGAAAAGAATAAGTGGCAGGATCCAAGGTTTGCCACTTTTAATCAGATAAAAAAGGAAGGCTGGCATCTGCAAAAGGGAGCCAAAGGTGTACAGGTTGAATACTGGATGCCAATTGATCCGAATGAAAATAAGGCAATAAGCTGGGATGCATATGATAAATTGACAGTACAGGAAAAGGAGAAAATATATATCCGGGCAAAGTATTTTTATGTATTTAATGCAAAAGATATCGAGGGTATACCGCCTCTTCCGGAGCCAGACCTTAAAGATGGTATTACTGCAGATCAGCTTATAGATAAGATATCTGAAAATATGGGTGTTGAAATAATAAACGATGGAGGAAACAGGTCTTTTTACAGACCATCGGAAGATAAAATACATATGCCCCTTGCTGGCTACTTTGACTCAAGTGAAGCATATAATTCTGTGCTGCTGCATGAACTGACCCACGCCACAGGAGCTCCTACACGACTTAACCGCGATATGAGCGGTACATATGGAAGCAGTACATATGCATACGAGGAGCTTGTAGCAGAGATCAGCAGTGCCTACATGGCAGCGGAGTTATCAGAGCCGATGCCGGTTACATCATTTGAGATGGATAATCATAAAGCATATGTGCAGAGCTGGATCAGCAAAATCCGTGAAAAGCCGGAAACGCTTTTTAAAGCCCTGAAGGATGCAGAAAAGGCCAGCAACTATCTCTGCCATGCGGCAGAGCTTATTACAGACAAAGAATATGAACGGCTATCTCATAATCCGGATATGGTAACAGATGAGAATGCTGTTCCTAAAATGACCTTAAACGAATACCTGGGAAGAAAGGGACTATCCAGCCCGGTCAGTGACTACATGCTTGATAAAATGAAAATCCCTCATGGACTTACCCAAAGGCAGGAAGCCAAGCTGCAGAAAGATGCTTTAGATGCAGCACAGGAATACCATGCAAAGCGGTCTGCCGCTATTTGTGAGTATAACGAGCTGAAAGAAGCCGGTAAGCTGCAGGATAAAACGCCGGTGGAAAGATCTCTTGATACAGCATCCGGACATCCGGATAATGCTTCTGTCCAGTCGGCGCGCAGAATGCTTGAAAAAAGGGGAATAGACTGGGAAACAGAGCTGATCAAGCGGGAATTTAAGACATGTGGCTACCTGGCTACAGATAAAACGGTTTCTCATATGAAAAATATAACAAAAGAAACCGGAAACATAAAGCTAAAAGACGTAGAAGAAATGTACAAAGGGATCAGACCAGTCAGTCCTGAAGTTAAAGCAGATGTAGAAGCTATTGCTATGGATTGCAGGGCGCAGGAAATGGCCAGAGCTGCCGTAAACTGTTTATAATTATGACCTTCCAATTATTTTATATCACAAATAAACAATCCTCTGCCAGAAATGGCAGAGGGGAAAGGAGCTAACATGGAACTTACAAAAGAACTACTACTCAAAATTCTGCAGGAGCAGGAAGGAGAGTTTACCATATACATAGATCTAACAAAGGACAAGGTGCATCAGGATGGAGGAGAATAACAAATTAGAGCAGGTTTCAATCCGGCTTGTGAAGGAAAAAACACTATACAGCGATCATGCCATAATATCACCGGAGGATGCTATTAATGTTGTGGCAGATGCCATATGCGAATATGACAGGGAAGTGCTGTGTGTTATCAATCTGAATAACGCAGGTAAGCCAATTAATCTGAACATAGCAAGTATTGGAAACGCCTATGAAACCATAGCTGATCCAAGTCAGGCGTTTAAATCATCAATCTTATCAAATGCAAGCAGGATCATATTGCTTCATAATCATCCGGGGAATGAATTGCAGCCATCGTCAGCAGACATACAGATGACAGACCGTATGTCAAAAGCAGGGGAGCTGCTTGGCATTCCGGTGTTGGATCATGTAATTGTTGGAACTGATAATACAATGTATTTCAGCTTCCGGGAAAAACAGATCGTTAAGAGCCAGGTTAATAATGAATATGCTAAAAGTCTGATGGATATAGATTTGAAGCAGGATATTATCAGAGACATTAAAAAAAACGGCTATAATCCAACTCCACGGCTGCTTGATAACATAGATGCACTGAATGACATACAGAAGGAAAAGAAGGAAATAAAGTCTCTTAAGGATTTGAAAGAATATGGTAATATCCTGAAGCAGGAAAAACAGATATATAATGCAGCCGTAAAAGAGTGCCAGAGACAGGAAATGTTGAAAAAACCAATTATAGCGAGATAAGTATTTTAGATGAAATAGAAACATATATTGTAAAAATAAATTTAGGGATAACATATGCAAATAAAGATCATAGTGGATAGACCAAAGTTTCAAAGTGAAGAAGAACGCAAAGATATACTTCAGAAAACATATAAAAATGTACAAAAGGCTCTTTTTCAGAGTAAAATGGAAAGAAAGAAAAAGGCGGGTATAGATAATGGAGATGGAAGTATATGATGCGGTTTATGCAAGACAGTCGCATGATGTGAGGGATAGCTTGTCAATCGATATGCAGATAGAAAAGTGCACGGCCAAATCTGAAGACCCGGATAGGGTTAAGGTATATGCAGATAGGGGATTTTCTGGGAAAAATGCTAACAGACCTGATTATGAGAGATTAATGAATGATGTAGAGCAGGGAAAAATACGGAAAATTATAGTATATAAATTGGATCGATTTTCAAGGTCGACATTAGATTTTTCACTGGCCTGGGAGCGCATGATCAGACATCATGTAGATTTTGTTTCGGTCAATGAAAGCTTTGATACATCAGCACCGATAGGCAAGGCTATGACATTTATTATTATGGTTTTTGCCCAGCTAGAGCGTGAAACAATTGCAGAGCGTGTTACTGATAATTATTATGCCAGGGCTGTTACCGGTGCGTGGATGGGAGGCCCGGCTCCGTTTGGTACAAGCATAAGCAGAATAATAATTGGTGGAAGAAGTGTACCGACACTTGTGCCAAATGAATGGATGGAGTATGCTGTTAATATATTTAAAGATTATGCCTCTGCGAGACAACCATCACTTGGCAGTATTGGAAAAGCACTTACTGAAAAGGGTATTGCAGATGACAAAGGAAGTATCCGATGGCCAAATGTGAAAATTGCCCGCCTGCTCCGTAATCCAGTTTATGTAAAAGCTGATGCCGATATATATGCTTATTATAAGGCGCTAGGTGCCACAATAATGCATGACATTACTGAATTTGATGGAGTACATGCTGCGATGCTGCTAGGGAAAAGAACCGGCAGTTGTGCATCAGGATATGCCAGTAGGCAACGGAACAAAATAAGTGATTGTAAATTGGTTTTGGCTAATTGGCAGGGATATGTTGATTCTGGAACTTTTTTGGCCTGTCAGGGTAGACTTCAGGAAAATCGTCAAATTCGGAACTTTAAGGCAGAGTACTCCTGGCTGCAAGGGCTGATGAAGTGCGGTTTTTGTGGATCCGGAGTTAAACTTCAAATACAACGATCTAAATCGCGGAAGCGATATGGTGAGATAACACATATGCGTCTGGCTTGTACCGGCTACATAGATCATGTTTGTTATCATAGAATAGAATTTGACGCACCGGAAGTAGAGGCTGTTGTTGAAAAGGAAATGATCAAAGTAATAGATGAGATGCAAGAACAGCAGGAATTACAGAATCAGGATATATACGAAGAAGAAAAAAAATTACCCAATAATACTAAAATAGAGATAAATAAGATAGATGAAAAAATTCAAAATTTGATGAACTGTATAGCATCTGGTGGTGCAACTTCTCAAACGATAGTATATATAAATCAGGAAATTGAAAAACTCAGCAAGGAAAAGATAAAGTTGTCACAAACAATGATTTCGACAAAGAAAAACATACCGCTAGAGAAAATTGATTTTAAAAAACTTTGCTTTGAGGATAAAAAGATAGTCGCTAAAAGCTACATAAAAAAAGTTGTTATTAATGATAATTCTATTGAAATATCATTCCGTTTATAATAATATAGTGTTAACAAAAGTAAACACTTCTTACAAAAGTCTATATACTATATAATCATTGCTCTGGTGAAAATTCCTTTTTTTTAATACGCATGTTGACAGCTTAGATTGGAAAGATTATGGCGTGGATTCCATTATCCAGACAGTCTGCGGGCATAAACATCTGGGAAACGGATCGATCATCCTCTGCCATAACGGCGCCAAATATACGGCGGATGCACTGGATACCATGCTGACCAATTTAGAGAACGCGGGGTATCAGGTCGTCCCGGTCTCAGAACTTATTTTGCGTGAAAATTATCATATGAATACAGAGGGCAGACAGATTCCCGATGCCTGAAAGCAGGCCGATGTTATGACACCTGAAAGTCGATTGCGGCAGTCTCCTACATATGGTAAAATATGGCAATAGGAGGCTGCCATGCTGTTTCAATCAGGTGCATTTTTGATCTTTTTTCCAATCGTTATATTGCTGTTTTATCTGATCCCCCAAAAGGAGCAGATGCCGTTTTTGTTAGCCGCCAGTTACTATTTTTATATGAGCTGGAACGCAAAGTACGCGCTGCTTCTTTTATTTAGTACAGTTCTGACCTATAGCTGTGCACGGCTGATCGAGAAGGCAGAAAGCGCAAAGAGCAGAAAGGTATTTCTGATCCTGTGCCTTGTCTTGCAGCTCGGTATTTTATTTGGTATGAAATATCTGAATTTTGCGGTATCTCTGCTTGCGCGGCTTTTACTGCTATTGCATGTGGAACTCACGGTGCCTGCATTTGATATTGTTCTCCCGGTCGGGATCAGCTTTTATACTTTCCAGGCACTTTCCTATGTGATCGATGTTTACAGGAAAGAAGAGCCTGCGGAGAAAAATTTCCTGCAGTATGCCTTGTATGTCAGCTTTTTTCCGACGATCCTTTCAGGCCCTATTGAGCGGAGTAAAAATCTGCTCATGCAGATCCGACAGCAGAAGCGGCTTAATCCGGAAAAGATCGTAACAGGGCTTCTTATCATGGCATTTGGATATTTTCAAAAGCTCATCATAGCCGGACGGGCTTCCGTCATGGTCGATCATGTATACCAGAACCCGGATAGCAGCAGCGCACTGCAGATCCTGCTTGCTGTTTTTCTATTCTCGATACAGATCTACTGTGACTTTGGCGGTTACAGTATGCTGGCACTTGGTGCAGCCAAGGTGCTCGGTTTTGACCTGACAGAGAACTTCAGACAGCCGTATCTGGCAGTTTCCATACAGGATTTCTGGCGCAGATGGCATATCAGCCTGTCTACATGGTTTCGCGATTATCTGTATATTCCGCTGGGTGGCAGCAGATGTAGCAGGATTTGCAAGTACAGAAATATTATGATCACCTTTCTGGTCAGCGGTATGTGGCATGGCGCAGGGCTGCATTATCTGGTCTGGGGCGGACTTAACGGCTTTTTTCAGGTGTGCGAGGATGCGTTTTCCACAGTGCGCAGACGGCTCCCATGTAAGCGCCTGCTAACTTTCATTGTGGCAAGTTTCACATGGGTGTTCTTCCGCGCGGAAAGTGTATCGCGTGCAGTTCATATCTGCCTTGGAGTATGCAGGATTTCAGGTAGTCACATGAGGCAGCTTTTGGAAATGGGACTGGGCAGGACAGATGTGATTGTGCTTGTTATTGCTATAGCGGTATTGATCGTGGCAGACCTTTTGCATGAAAAAGGGATTTCCTTTACTGCATGGCTTTTGCAAAGAAAAATCGGTGTCAGGTACGTAGTGTATCTGGCTGTCTGTATGGTGCTTCTTTTGCAGGTGGTGGCAGATTTCGGACAACCTGCGGCAAGCTTTTTGTATTTTCAGTTTTAGGATAGAGGAATCTACAAATGAAAAAATTATTACAATATACAGGAAAAATACTGCTTTTTCTGCTGTTGTTATGCGGCCTTTGTATCCTTACATTGCTAGCTTCTGCAAAAGAGCCGATGAAGGGGCTTCTGGCAGAACTGACACGCAGTACAGACTACGGAGCCGGGTATAACCAGGGGGCATCCGAGATCATACCGACGATAGAAAAGGTACAGAAGGAAGACGCTTATACAAAGCTGCTGATCGGAGACAGTGTCTGTTTCCGGTTGTTTTCGGAGCTGCAGGACTTAAATACACAGTATCTGATCGCCGGAACAAACCGGGGTGTCACGATGTCCGGGCAGTATATTTTAGTGGAAGAGTTTTTAAAGCATCACCCACAGGCAACGGATGTCTATTTATCCGTGATCGAGGATTCTCTGATCACCGATTATGAAACGGGATACGGCTATCAGTATGGTGTTATGCCGTTTGCGGAAACGGATACGTTGAAGCTGCTGGATCCGGAGACGAGGAAGCAGATGGCGCATGTATACGGCGGACTGTTTATTAAGGAAAGGATTGTCTGGTTGATCGAGGATTCGCCTCTGAATAAAAAGCTTTATTATAATTTGCTGGACAAGCTGAATCCCACATATTCTAAATTGACTTTTCCGGATGTGACGATTAGATATCTGGTCAAAATGAAAACACTTTGTGAGGAAAACGGCGTGCAGTTCCATCTGCTGGCAGAGCCGCTCAAGGATATAGAACAGAGGCATGAAATAGAAAAAACACTGCGGGCAGAATATGAAAAAACAGAGCTTGCAGACTGTTTTCCGGATTATTTTGATCAGATCACATATTACCCGGAGGAACGGTTTTCCGATAATGTACATCCGGTCGGAACACGGGAAGAGCTCAATGAAATGATCCGCGCCATGCAGCGGAAATCCGGCTGTATGCAGGAGCTTGTGCTGGAATAAAAGTGGAAAAAGTATCACGCAGAGCATAAAAGAGAAGAGATGAGAGGTAAAATGGCAACTTGTTATATTTATGGCGCAATGCCATGTGGTAGTACAGAGAAATTAGAAAAAGGCGATCTGCTGATCGCTGCAGATGGCGGCTATGCTTATCTGCAGGGACAAAAGCCGGATCTTGTCGTGGGAGATTTTGATTCGCTGGGATATGTACCGGAGGGCGAGCAGATCATCAGACATCCGGTGCAGAAGGATGATACGGATATGCTGCTTGCTGTCAGGGAAGGACTGAAAAGAGGCTATCGGAAGTTCGTGCTTTATGGCGGGATCGGTGGCAGACTGGATCATACGATCGCTAATCTTCAGGTGCTGGCTTTTTTGCAGGGGCAGGGCTGTCAGGCTGTTTTATACGGAGAGAAGGAAGAAGTGCATCTGCTCCATAATGAAACACTTATCTTTTCTGCCGGCAGAAAGGGGCTCCTTTCTGTATTTTCCTTTGAAAAAGAAGCAAGGGGCGTGACACTCCGCGGACTTGCCTATGAGCTGACAGATGCGGTGCTGACCAACACTTTCCCGATCGGTACCAGTAACGAATTTATCGGAACAGAAGCACAGATCATCGTTGCAGACGGGAGTCTGCTGGTAATCTGTGAGAGAGAACAGAAGTTATGATGTCAATGATCCCATCTCTTTTATAACTTTTTATTTCTTTTATAACTCTTTATAACTTTTGATAACGGTTTATTAAAAAAATAAAATCTTCTTCCTATTTGAAAGCGCATATGCTATACTACATCCATCTAAGCGGTCAGCCTGACCGCATCAAAAGATCCATTCGGATCGAATTACCCAAAGTAAATTGTTCGGAATACAAACAGGAAGGAGTTTTTATGCAAAAAACAGAATATGGTTACCGGAGAGCGATAAGGATAGGGATCATCTGCCTTATTTTTGCCTTGTGTATGGGGGAATATGCCTTTGGCAGTGTTGTCGTGGATGAGGTGTTGATCGGCGGGCAGGAGGAGCAAGCGCCGGTTGATGCTGCGCCAGCGGCGCAGGAATCGGCAGAACCGGATGCATCGCAGCCCGTGTCGGAGGCACAAACAAAACCGGAATCACAGTCAACAATGGAACGGCAAGCAAAAACTGCCGATTCATATCCTGTGTCAGAATTGGATACAAGATCCGCAACTCCCGCACCAAGCTCCAAAGTTGCTGGAACACCACGACCGGATACAGAAGCACCCGGGCAGGAAAAATCCGCCACACCTGTAAGCAAAGCGGATGGCACGGGGACAGATCCCGGACAGTCCAAAGTCCCGGCAGAAAGCAAAGCCTCAGTTTCCGCAAATGACAGACAGCAATTTCATGTACCAAATCAGGAAACGCAGACAAATGGGGATAAAACAGCCAAATCGGGAAATAGCAGTGGAAAAAATGGCAGTGGAGAGACTGCGAAACAGGAAAGGAAGGCACAGGAGCAGCCTTCTGTCTGGCAGGACACTGCAGAGACAACAGGCAAAGAAAAAACGGAAGGCGGAGAAGAAACGGAAGAAAAAACAGGAGGTCTGTTATTACCGGGTTTTATCATCCTTTGTATCATATTGCTTCTGACAGGCAGTATTTGCCTGATCCGCGACAATAACATTGACTTGAAGAAATAAGACAGCTTATAATAGAGCCTGTGATATTTGATCGTGCTAATATCGGTGCGGAACCAAGGTCTTTCACCCACCTGTGAGCAGGCTTATGAGGGTTTAGACCTTTAGACACTGGCATCATAGTAATTATATAGGAAAGAGATGCGATATGCAGTTTGAAGATAAGAAAATAAAAAACGGAATATTGTGGATTCTGATCCTGTTATCTGTCGTGGCAGCGGTAAATCAGCTCCTGATCGGCTTTGATATTGATGAGGGTTATGCGGTTTCCATGCCATTCCGGCTTCTGCAGGGAGATCACCTGTTTGCGGATATGTGGGAGGTACACCAGACTTCCGCGCTTCTGCCCGCAGCTTTTTTATGGCTGTTTTATCAGGCGACCGGATCGACCGCTTATATGGTGCTTTATCTGCGCATTGTTGCGACACTGCTACATCTTGGCATGACAGTGCTTGTTTACAGAAGGACAAGAAAATATCTGACAGCGGACTGGAGCCTTTTATTTGCACTTTTGTATCTGAACCTCTTACCGAAGTGGATCATATCGCTGGATTTTTCCATGCAGCAGGTATGGGGACTTACCTTATTGTTTACATGCTTACTGGAAGAAAGAGGAACGGAGAAAAAACAGCTTTGGCAGGATTTTCTGGCGGGACTTTCCCTGGCATTTACAGTGCTTGCCTATCCGGGCATGGTGCTGTTATATCCGGCGGTTTCAGTGACGATCTGTATGTGTAACAAAGCACTTTCCGGGAAAGATAAAAGCAGAAAATGTATTCTTTTTACTGCAGGCTGTGCGGTCAGTGCAGTTGTATTCTTTCTATATATACTGCTGTTTATGCCGGTGGCTGATTTTCTTTCCGGTATTCCGAAGGTATTTATGGACGGAACCCACCAGTTTACAATGCAGACAAAGCTGCTTTTATATGGGCAGCAGTGGCTGAATGTGGCAAAGCAGCTTCTGATCCTCGGTGTACCTCCGCTGCTTGCAGCGCTTATTCTGCAGATCTTTAAGCAGAAGAAAAAAAAGGAAAAAGGCAGTCTGTTTCTGACATTTCTTTTGCTGTTTGTGGCAGAAACATCTCTTTTAATGATTCTTGGCAATCTTGTTGGCATTCAGATGGGGCCGTTCCATTTTCAGGTGCGTTATCTGCTGTTTTTTCTGTGCATCTGTATTGCCGGATGGAATGTGCGAAATACAGACAGATCGCTTTTTTATGTGCCGATCTTCCTGATGCTAATCGCATTTGTGGGCATTCTGGTATTTTCCAATGTGGGACCTGATTCAAGCAGTTCTTACCTGGGACTTGGCATGCTGGCAGGCTTTGCCCTGCTTTTGAAAAAATATCCGCAAAAAGAACAGCTTTTATTTGCGACGACAGTGCTTTTTGTGCTCAGCCTGTTGTTCTGTAAAGGCTATTATGTGCGCATTACAGAATATGGACCTTCCACAGTCAGACAGCAGAGAGTACAGGTGACGGAAGGGGCACTTGCCGGGATCTATGTACTGCCCGAAGAGGCAGAGCAGTATATGCAGGAGCATGAGACGGTGCAGCGTGTGACACAGCCGGATGATAAGCTGCTGTTTCTGGGAACGGACGGTATTTTGAATTTGTCTGCAAACTGCCCGTTTGTTTCACCGTCCACGATCAGTACACCGGCATTTAATGAGCAATGGGTGGAATATTTTACTTTATACCCGGAAAAAGAGCCGACGGTGATCGTACTTGCTAAGAATACGATCGATAACAGAGAGAAATTTTTTGCGCAGAATCCGTTTGGAAAATGGATCGCGGCAAAATATGATATATTGCATATGGAAGAAACAGAATCTTTGTGTATAATAAAGAAGGAAAAATCTGAATGATAGCAGGACTGAAAATCAGAAAAGGCAGGAGGCAGCACAGATGAGCTGGGAAGAAAACGTCAGAAGGGTTGTGCCTTATACACCGGGGGAGCAGCCAAACAAAGAGCATATGATCAAATTAAATACAAATGAATGTCCTTATCCGCCCGCACCGGGCGTAACAGAGGCACTTGCCGGATTAAAGCCGGAGGATTTCCGTTTATACCCGGATCCGAATGCAGACAGTCTGGTCAGCGTACTGGCAGAGTATTACGGACTGGAAAAGGAAAACGTATTTGTCGGTGTTGGTTCTGACGATGTGCTGGCACTTGCTTTTCAGACATTCTTTAACAGCGACAGACCGATCGTATTTCCGCAGATCACATATTCCTTTTATGATGTGTGGGCAGATCTTTACAAGATCCCATATGAGAAAAAGCCGCTGGCAGAAGATTTCCACATCTGTAAGGAAGATTATATGGGAGCAAACGGCGGTGTGATCTTCCCGAATCCCAATGCACCGACAGGCCTTTTGGAGGATCTTTCCGTGATCGAGGAGATCGTGCAGGCAAATCCTGATGTCGTAGTGATCGTGGATGAAGCATATATTGATTTTGGGGGAGAAAGTGCGCTGCCACTGATCAAAAAGTATGACAATCTGCTTGTGGTACAGACATTCTCCAAATCGCGCGCCATGGCGGGCATGCGGATTGGATATGCGATGGGAAACGCAAAGCTGATCCGGTATCTGAATGATGTGAAGTTTTCAACCAATTCCTATACAATGAACCGTCCGTCCCTGCTGCTGGGCGTTGCGGCGGTAAAAGATGATGCGTATTTTAAACGGACAACGGCAAAGATCTCAGCAACCCGCGAGCGGGTAAAGCAGGCACTGAAGGAGCTTGGTTTTACTTTCCCGGATGCAAAGAGCAACTTTATTTTTGCAACGCATAAGAGCGTGCATGCGGTAGAACTGTTTGAAGCACTGAAGCAGCAGAATATTTATGTCCGTCATTTTTCGGATCCGCTGATCGATAATTATCTGCGCATCACGATCGGAACAGATGAGGAAATGGACGCATTTATCAGCTTTGTACGTTCTTATCTGCAGAAAAAAGATTAATAAGTAAAAAATAAAAGGAGTATTTATGTTGAAAAAGTATTTATTGGTGTTTTTTGTTTCTATGGTACCACTGATCGAGCTGCGAGGTGCGATTCCGTATTCCCAGCTTCCGCGTGTCAGTCTGCCGCTTCTGCAGGCATATATTGTCGCTGTGATCGGAAATATGGTTCCGGTTCCGTTTATTTATCTTTTTGCAAGACGTGTGCTGGAATGGGGCGCTGATAAGCCGGTGATCGGTAAGTTTTTCCGTTTCTGTCTGGAAAAAGGTGAAAAGGGTGGACAAAAGCTGCAGGAAAAGGCAGGAAGAGGACTTTTTGTGGCACTGCTTCTATTTGTCGGTATTCCGCTGCCGGGCACAGGCGCATGGACAGGAACACTCGCTGCCAGCATTCTGGATATGGATTTTAAATCCAGTATTACAGCGGTCATGCTTGGCGTGATCTTAGCCGGTATCATTATGGGTGCGGCAAGTGCCGGTCTGTTCGGCGCACTGGGTGCTATTTTCTAGGAGGCAGCTATGGCAAGTTACGAAAGTTTTGCAAAGGTATACGATGAACTCATGGACAATGTTCCTTATGACACATGGACGGAGCATCTGATCAGAGATCTGAAGGAATATCACATAACAGATGGGCTGATCTGTGAACTTGGCTGTGGAACCGGAAATGTCACGACAAGGCTCAGTAAAGCCGGGTATGATATGATCGGTGTGGATGATGCAGAGGAAATGCTTTCCGTTGCAAGGGAAAAGCAGGACAGCGAACAGATCCTGTATTTACAGCAGGATATGCGCAGCTTTGAGCTTTACGGAACGGTCAGAGCCGTGGTCAGCATCTGCGACTGTATGAATTATCTGCTGGAAGAGGAAGATCTTCTCAAGACATTCCAGCTTGTTAATAATTATCTGGATCCTGACGGCATTTTTATTTTTGATTTCAATACAATCTATAAATATAAGGAAGTCATGGGTGATACCGTCATAGCGGAAAACCGGGAAGATTGCAGTTTTATCTGGGAAAACTACTATGATGTGGAGGAAGAGATCAATGAATATGACCTGACGATCTTTGTACAGACGCAGGAAGATCTCTTTCAGAGATTTACGGAAACACATCTGCAGCGCGGCTATACGCTCGAACAGATGCAGGAAATCCTGCAAAAAGCGGGACTTGTATTTTTAAAAGCAATCGATGTGGATACGCAGGGGGAAGTAACAGAGCAGACGGAGCGGATCTGTATCATTGCCAGAGAACATGGAAAACGAAAGGAAGCATGATTTTGTCAGATTATATTGTAAGAGCAACGGCAAAGCAGGCACAGATCAGAGCCTTTGCCATTACTTCAAGAGAACTTGTAGAAACAGCACGTCAGAAGCACAATACCTCTCCGGTCGTTACAGCCGCACTTGGCAGATTACTCAGTGCAGGTGCAATGATGGGCAGCATGTTAAAGGCGGATACGGATATACTGACGCTGCAGGTAAAGGGCGACGGTCCGATGCACGGACTGACGGTAACAGCAGATGCAAAGGCACGTGTCAAAGGCTATGCGGATGTACCGGATGTTCTTCTGCCACCGAATGCAAAAGGCAAGCTGGATGTTGGCGGCGCGATCGGAAACGGTATTTTAAGTGTGATCAAGGATATGGGACTGAAGGAGCCTTACTGTGGACAAACCGTATTGCAGACAGGTGAGATCGCGGAGGATCTGACCTATTATTTCGCAACCTCCGAACAGATTCCTTCCTCAGTTGGTCTGGGTGTCCTGATGAACAAGGATAATACAGTCAGACAGGCAGGCGGCTTTATCGTCCAGCTCATGCCATTTGCGGAGGAAGAAACGATCGAGCAGTTAGAGCAGAACCTGAGCCGCATTTCGAGTGTAACCTCTATGCTGGAAGAGGGAAAAACGCCGGAAGGTATTCTGGAAGTTTTATTTGAAGGAATGGATCTGGAGATCGTGGATATGATGCCTGCTTCCTTCTACTGCAACTGCAGCAAGGAGCGTGTGGAGAAAGCGATCATTTCCGTTGGAAAGAAAGAAATTACCGAGATGATCCGGGATGAAAAACCGATCGAGGTGAATTGTCATTTCTGTAACACTGCGTATACGTTTACGCCGCAGGAACTGCAGGAATTGCTTAAAAAGTGTACAAAATAGAGTCAAATGAGGAGGATGGAACATGCAGCACGGTTTTATCAAGGTAGCTGCCATTACACCACAGATCAGGGTGGCAGATCCGTATTATAATGCAGAAAAAATATGTGAGAAGATTGCAGAGGCAGAAGAGCATGGCGCAAAGATCATGGTATTTCCGGAGCTGTGTCTGACTGGGTATACGTGTCAGGATCTGTTTTTACAGGATACGCTGCTTTCTGCGGCAGAAGACGCACTCAGACAGATCGTCGCCGCAAGTGATGGGATCGATGCACTGATCTTTGTAGGACTTCCTTATGAAAAAGACGGCAAGCTTTATAATGTGGCAGCAGCGATCAACTGCGGCGAACTGATGGGATTTGTGCCAAAGAGAAATATCCCGATGTACGGTGAGTTTTATGAAGGACGGCATTTTACACCGGGCAACCGTCTGCCCGTGATCGTAGAGTTTGACGGACAGGAAGTACCGTTCGGAACCGATATTTTATTTACGGCGGATGCGATTCCGGGTCTTTGTGTGGCGGCAGAGCTTTGTGAGGATCTCTGGACGCCTGATACCCCGTCTACTTCCCATGTACTTGCAGGGGCAACGGTGATCGTCAACCTTTCTGCTTCCGATGAAACAGTCGGAAAGGACAGCTACCGGGAGATGCTTGTCAGCGCAACGAGTGCAAGATTGCTCTGTGGTTATATTTATACAAGTGCGGGAGAAGGCGAATCCACACAGGATCTTGTTTTCGGCGGACATAATCTGATCGCGGAAAACGGAACGATTTTAAAAGAGGCGAAGCGTTTCACAAATGAAACGGTTTATGCGGATCTGGATATCGAAAGGATCCGTCTGGAAAGAAGGAAGATGTCCACTTTTACGCCGGATCAGAATCCGGAATATATGGTAGTGCCGGTTGCACTTGTCCGGGATGAAACCTATCTGGAACGAGAGTTCCCAATGCTTCCGTTCGTTCCTTCCGTTGCAGAAGAGAGGAACAAACGCTGTGAAGAAATTTTGTCGATCCAGTCCTGCGGGCTGAAAAAGCGTTATGCGCATACGGGCTGCCAGACTGCGGTGATCGGTATTTCAGGCGGTCTGGATTCCACACTTGCCCTGCTTGTGACAGTCCGCGCATTTGATATGCTGGGACTGAAAAGAGAAAATATTCTGGCTGTGACCATGCCATGCTTTGGCACAACGGACAGAACGTATGACAATGCCTGTAAACTTGCTAAAACGCTTGGTGCCACACTGATCGAGGTAGACATTAAGGCTTCTGTAAAACAGCATTTTGCGGATATCGGACAGGATATGGGTGTGCATGATGTGACGTACGAAAACGGACAGGCAAGAGAGAGGACACAGGTGCTGATGGATATTGCCAACCAGAAGGGCGGTATGGTGATCGGTACAGGTGATATGTCAGAGCTGGCACTTGGCTGGGCAACGTATAACGGAGATCATATGTCCATGTACGGCGTGAATGCGGGAGTTCCGAAAACGCTTGTCCGCCATTTGGTTCGTTATTATGCGGATACTTGTGAATATGAGGAATTACAGGCTGTACTTCTGGATGTGCTGGCTACGCCGGTAAGCCCGGAGCTGCTTCCACCGGAAAACGGTACGATCTCCCAGAAGACAGAAGATCTGGTCGGCCCTTATGAACTGCATGATTTCTTCCTGTATTATATGCTGCGTATGGGTTTTGCGCCGGACAAGATCTACCGGATTGCCTGTATGGCATTTGCAGGTATCTACGATGAAGAAACAATACTGAAGTGGCTGAAAACATTTTATAAGCGTTTCTTTGCACAGCACTTTAAACGTTCCTGTCTGCCGGATGGCCCGAAGGTCGGTAGTGTTGCGGTATCACCCCGGGGAGATCTGCGAATGCCATCGGATGCATCCGCAAGGATCTGGCTCGAGAAGCTGGAGGAACTGTAGAAGCCGGAATGTCAGCTTTCCGGCTGTTCATCGGCTGTGGGCACAGCTTTTTGCAAGGTCTGTGTGATCGCACCGAGAAGAACGCTGCTCGTATACCTGTTTTCATCGGAAAAGGTGATCTGGTCAAGTGGCTGCCCAGCATAGATCTGACTGACGAGCGTATCAAAGGATGGCTCAATGAGAGGATACATGGTAGTCACAGCTTCACTTAAATTGACAAGCCGTATGGAATTGATATGTTCTGCATCAAGCACGATCTCGATTTCCAGACTATTTTGTCCGAGTGCAAGTGAAGTGGTATAGACACCCGGTATGTAGCTTGTGGTTGTGGTTTCCTGTGTCTGTTTTTTATCCGGGACAAACATCATGACGAGAAGCACGATAAACAGGATGCCAAGCAGGACAAAGATACCGGTATAGATCAGCTCTTTCATATGAAGGACAACAATTTTTGTTTTAGAGTGCATGATCTGCCTCCCAAAGTAAGATTTGTATAGCATATGAACCGGGACAAAAAAGTATGACAGTGATTATATGCGATATTGACAAACGCACAGTTCAGCTGTTATCATAGACAAGAACAAAGGCGTTCTTACGGGAGTAAGAGCGCCCTTTTTGTAGCGAGGAAGAAAACCAAGCGACAGCGAAGCTGGCATTTGGTTTTAGCCGAGCGTACAACGAGAAAATCAGAAGCAGCGGAGCTGCGACGCTACGAAGTAGCGGGATTTTCGAGTATGAGGAAGAAAACCAAACACATTTCAATATCAACTAAGAAATAGAAAGGGAAAGGAAAAGGAATATGAAAAAGACCTACACACGAGAAGATGTGATCGCAGAGGTACAGGATAAAGATGTGGAGTTTATCCGCCTGCAGTTCACGGATATGTTCGGACAACTGAAAAATCTGGCAATTACATCCAGCCAGCTGGAACGTGCGCTGGATAACCGTTTCTCCTTTGACGGATATGCGGTAAACGGTTTTGAGAACGGAGAACGTTCCGATCTGTATCTGTATCCTGATTACAGTACATTGGAGATCTTCCCATGGAGACCACAGCAGGGAAAAGTAGCAAGACTGATCTGTGATGTTTATACTGCAGATGGCAAGCCGTATGAAGCTGATCCGCGTTACATTTTAAAACGTGCTATTGGGCATGCAGCAGAGCTTGGTTACTCTTTCCAGGTCGGACCGGAATGTGAATTTTTCTTATTCCACACAGATGAAAACGGACTACCTACCACACTGACACATGAGCAGGCAGGCTATCTGGATCTGAGTCCGCTTGATCTTGGCGAAAATGCCAGACGTGATATGGTGCTGACACTTGAGGACATGGGCTTTGTCATTGAAGCTTCCCACCATGAAAAAGCACCTGCACAGCATGAGATCGATTTCCAGTATGATGAGGCACTTGCAACGGCTGATAATATCATGACGTTCAAGATGTCAGTCAAGTCGATCGCAAAGCGTCATGGTCTGCATGCAACCTTTATGCCAAAGCCGAAATACAATGAGAACGGCTCCGGTATGCATATCAATATGTCACTGTTCCATGATGGCAAAAACATTTTTGCCGATGAAAAGGATAAGATGGGACTCAGTAAGGAGGCATATTATTTTATCGGTGGTCTGATGAAGCATATGAAGGGAATCACAGCCCTGACCAATCCACTGGTAAATTCGTATAAACGTCTTGTTCCGGGCTATGAAGCGCCGGTTTATATTGCGTGGAGTACAACAAACAGAAGTCCGCTCATTCAGATTTCTGCAGGTAAAGGCGCAGCAACCAAGGTGGAACTCCGCTCGCCGGATTCCGCTGCCAATCCTTATCTGGCACTTGCGGTCTGCTTAGAGGCAGGTCTTGACGGTATCCGGAATAAGATCATGCCGCCAAAGAGTGAGAATTGTAATCTGTTTGAGATTTCCTTAGAAGAATGCCATAAAAAGGGAATTGAAGTATTACCGGGCACTTTATATGAAGCAGTACAGGAAATGGAAAAAGATCCGCTGATCAAAAAGGTGCTGGGAGAAGATATGTTTACCAAGTACGTGGATGCCAAGCATGCGGAATGGGATGAAAGTAAGCGGCAGATCACACAGTGGGAACTGGATCAGTACCTGTTCAGATTCTGACACCGCTCCGAGTAGTTTTATGAGAGAGAACGGATAAAACGAAAGGAGGTGTTCGTGTGACCAGCATAATTGTAGTATTACCGAAACTGGATGACAGTAAAACAATTAAGAACCTGCTGGTACGAAACGGATTTCAGGTCGCGGCGGTCTGCGGATCGGGTTCGCAGGCAATCAGTGTCGCGGATAATCTGGATGACGGTATTGTAATATGTGGCTATAAACTTGTTGATATGATGTATTCTGAGTTGCACGACTATCTGCCTCCGGGATTCGAAATGTTGCTTATGGCTTCCAGCCATCTGCTGGCAGAATGTGTGGGAAGTGATATCATGTCACTGTCCATGCCATTGAAGCTTCACGATCTTTTAAATACCGTGGAGCTGATGACCAACTCGATCGAATATAAGAGAAAGAAGCGGAAATCCCAGCCAAGGACAAGAAAGCCGGAGGAGATCGCCTTGATCAATGAGGCAAAGGCACTCTTGATGAGCCGGAATAACATGACTGAGGAAGAGGCGCACAGATACATACAAAAATGCAGTATGGACAGCAGCACCAATCTGGTCGAAACCGCCCAGATGGTACTCGCAGTGATGCAATAAAACGATGCCAGAGTCGAAAAGTCAAAAGGTGTTCGGGCTTGCACGATAAAGCTTTTGACCTTGAGACTCGCCTATGATACGAGGATAGGATATCCGAGTATCATAGGAGGATTGCGAGAGCGCATAGCGCGGAGCAATCCGTAAGGCATCGTTATCCTAAAGGCAATCCATAGGGACATCGTTAGTTTAACAGTAGAATAGAAAGGCGAAATTATGAAATTTACAAAAATGCACGGCTGTGGCAACGATTACGTCTATGTCAACGGCTTTACAGAAAAAGTTGCCGATAAACCAAAGGCAGTTGTCGCACTTAGTGACAGACACTTTGGAATCGGTTCCGATGGCGTGATCTTCATCAATCCATCGCAGCAGGCTGATTTTGAAATGGAAATGTATAATGCCGATGGCACCAGAGCGGAAATGTGCGGAAACGGAATCCGCTGTGTCGGTAAATATGTATATGACCATGGCATGACAGATAAAACAAGTATTACCGTCGAAAGCTTCGGTAAAGTGAAATACCTGGATCTGACCGTGGAAAACGGAAAAGTTGTAAAAGTAAAAGTAAATATGGGTAAGCCAGAGCTAACTGCAAAGGACGTGCCTGTCGTATCGGTACACGAGCAGGTGATCGACGAAGAGATCATTGTAAAAGGAAAGTCATACCGCATGACCTGTGTATCTATGGGAAATCCACATGCAGTTGTCTTTATGGATGATGTAGAGCATCTGGCGATCGAGGAGATCGGTCCTTATTTTGAAAATCATGAAAGATTCCCTAATCGTACCAATACCGAATTTGTACAGGTAATTGATGACAGCCATGTAAAAATGCGTGTCTGGGAACGTGGTACGGGTGAAACGCTTGCCTGCGGAACAGGCTGCTGTGCAACGGCTGTGGCATGTGTTTTAAATCACCTCACGGGAGCACACGTGACGGTACAGGTGCTGGGCGGTGAGATTGAGATCTACTGGGATCAGAAAGAAAACCTTGTTTATATGACCGGCCCTGCAGTGACCGTCTTTGAAGGAGAAACGGAGGAAGCATATGTTTAAAGTAAACGAAGACTATTTAAAGTTACCCGGCAGTTACCTTTTTTCCACGATCGGAAAGAAAGTAAACGCATTTGCAAAGGAGAACCCGGATAAAAAGATCATCCGTCTGGGAATCGGCGATGTGACCCAGCCACTTGCACCGGTGATCATTGATGCACTGCATAGTGCGGTTGCGGAGATGGGCGTAGCAGAAACCTTCCATGGCTATGCACCGGATCTTGGGTATGAATTTTTGCGAAAAGCTATTGCGGAAAATGATTATAAGCTGCGTGGCTGTGATATCAGCCCGGATGAAATTTTTGTATCGGATGGTGCCAAGTGCGATTCCGGTAACATTCAGGAAATATTTGCCAAGGATAACAAGATTGCTGTCTGTGACCCTGTTTATCCGGTTTATGTAGATACCAATGTTATGGCAGGAAGAGCAGGCGAGTATGATCCGAAGACAGAAACATGGAGCAATGTGATCTATATGCCATGTACCGCAGAAAATGATTTTGCACCGGAGCTGCCAAAGGAAGTACCTGATATCATTTATCTGTGCTTTCCAAACAATCCGACCGGTTCCACGATCACAAAGCCGCAGCTGCAGGAATGGGTTAATTATGCAAATAAGCATGGCAGTGTGATCATTTATGATGCGGCATATGAAGCTTATATCAGTGAGGACAATGTACCACACAGTATTTATGAATGTGAAGGGGCAAGAACCTGTGCGATCGAACTGCATTCCTTCTCCAAAAATGCAGGCTTTACGGGAGTTCGTCTTGGCTATACGGTAGTACCGAAGGATCTGAAGGCAGGAGATGTGATGCTGCATTCTCTCTGGGCAAGAAGACATGGTACAAAATACAACGGAGCACCTTATATCCAGCAGCGTGCAGGTGAAGCTGTTTACAGTCCGGAAGGTAAGAAGCAGTTAGCAGAACAGGTTGCTTATTACATGAAAAATGCAGCATACATCAAGGAAGGCTTGAAGAACGCAGGCTATACGGTTTCCGGTGGTGTGAATGCGCCTTATATCTGGCTGAAAGCACCAAACGGTATGACAAGCTGGGAATTCTTTGATTACCTGCTGGAAAAGGCAAATGTAGTCGGAACACCTGGTTCAGGCTTTGGCCCAAGCGGAGAAACATATTTCCGTCTGACTGCATTCGGTACTTACGAAAACACAGTAGAAGCGATCGAGAGAATCAAGAAGCTGTAAGCATATGATTTGAGATGACGCAAACATGTGTTTCAAGAAGAGGTAAGTAATAGACTCATGAAGTTGTAAATACCCGGGAACACCTTATTATAAGGTTCTCCCGGGTAAACTATTTTCTGGGGAATTATTTCCGGAATAATCCTTGATAAAATACCGGATATCCATGAATAAATAGTAAAAAACGGGATCCTGCAAACCCAACAAAAAAGTAGATACAAAATGAAAAAAATGATGTAGAATATCCATAAATGGTTGACACAGAAACGTAATACTACTGTCAGAAAGGAGTTTTATGTGACAGATCAAGAATTTGAATCATGCATGATCCTGATGACACAGGGAGACCGGGAAGGTCTCCGCCTTGTGTATGAGGAATATATCGGTTACATTTATGCAATCGTGCTGGATGTACTGAAGAATAAAGAGAATGCGGAGGACATCAGCACGGATTTCTTTTTGAAGCTCTGGCATATAGCGGATACTTATAAGCCGGGCAACGGACACAGAGGCTGGATGGCACGCATTGCAAGAAATATGTCGATTGACTTTATCCGAAAGCATAAACGGGAAGAACTGAATGATATGCAGCAGGCAGCAGAGGAAGGTGACAGAGAAGGCGCAGGCAGTCTGTATGAGGGTGATGTGACGAGCCGGATCGAGGAGGATGTGATTTCGCAGATGTCATTGACGGAAGCCCTTTCGTATCTGAATGAAAAGGAGAGGGAGGTCATCAATCTGAAGATCATTGCGGATATGACCTTTAAAGAAATAGCGGAGCTTTTGCAGACGCCGATGGGTACGATCACCTGGCGGTATCAGAGTGCGATCAAAAAGCTTAGGAGATGTGGATATGAGTAAGAAGTTTGAAGAAGCGTATAAAGAGTATTTAAACAGCCAGGCACCGGATCTGTGGGGGCGGATCAATGACAGGCTGGATGCAAAGCAGCAGGATTGTCTGGGAAGAACGGCAAACGATAATGTGGTAGAACTGCGCCGGCAGAAGCATCGACGCGCTAAAAAGAACCGTGGCAGATATATTCGTCTGTACGGTGCGATCGCAGCCTGTGTGGCGGCTCTCATTTTGGCAGTTCCGGTTCTGCGTATAGTCAAAGGCGGCTCCGGTAGTCAGATGGACAGTTATGAGCTGGCAAAGGTTGAAAACGGTGAAATCGAAAATATTACAGAAGAGGCGGCAGAAGAAGCTGCTCCGCCTGCTGAGGAGACAACGCAGATGGCAGCTGCGGATACAGCCGGACCAGAGACAGATGGGATCAGCATTGTAGAAACAAATGAAGCCACTGCGCAGGAAAATGAACAGGCGCAGGAACCTTCGGATGAAGCAGCGAGCAGTGAAGAAGATGGCAATGCAGTAGATGCAAATGTGATGGAAAGCAGTACACTGGCAGCAGAAGCCGGTAATACATGTGTTGTTCTTTATGAAGATATCAAAGTAAAAATCCTGACAGAAGATGTGCGGGAGGACGGCATCTATTACACTGCTGAGGTAACGGCAAGTGCATATGAAGATGCTTTTTCGGTAGGAACAACCTGCAATTTATATGCGGATACCGATGCACAGCCGCTTGTGGCGGAACAGGAATACACACTGACTTTGGCAGCAGGAGAACGTGCAGAGTGCTATAAGATAGTGCAATAAGCACAAAAGAGTTGTGATGAAATTGCAATGAAAAGATACGTATGATATCATTTGTGCTAATTTTGCATGAAAAGCGACCACTTTTGTAAAATCCCTTTTCAAATTGTATAAAAATGCGTACAATAAAATGCGTAAAGGGGTTAATGAGAATTAAATATACTTGCAATATTTGCAATAAAATGACCGCATGTTTGAAATAATAGCAGGCGGTCATTTTATGTTATGGCGACGAGGAAAATGCATGATATTTTCCGGAAGTGTCAGGGGATTACGGTGAAAAATTTTGTTTGACTTTTTGAAAAGGGACAAATATAATAAAGCATTGAACGAGTAGCAAATCTGCGTAAATCCGGTTTGTTACTCGTTTTGTTATGTTCATAATATGCCATGAAAAAGTGTGTAGCTTATCAGCGTAAGTCCAGCTTGTGCGATAAGTGCACACTTTTTTTGCAGAAAAGGAGGATTCAGTTAAGATGGCAGAAAGTAACAAAATGAAGGAAATGCCGGTCAATAAGCTCATGGTACAGATGGGAATACCGATGATCTTATCGATGGCATTGCAGGCGGTTTACAATATTGTGGACAGTGCCTTTGTCGGAAACATGCAGGTGGGAAGTGAAACTGCGTTGAATGCGCTTACTCTTGTATTCCCGGCGCAGATGCTTATGGTAGCGGTTGCGATCGGAACCGGTGTGGGAACCAATGCACTCCTTGCAAGAACGTTAGGGCAGGGTAACTCGGAAAAGGCAGCTAAAGTGGCAGGGAACAGTCTGTTTCTGGGTGTTATTATCTATGTAGTCTGTTTGTTGTTTGGTATTTTTGGTGTAAAGGCGTATATTTCATCTCAGACTGTCGACCGGGAAGTTCTGACAATGGGTGTCAGCTACTTACGGATATGCTGTGTATTTTCATTTGGTATTGTATTCTTTTCCCTGTTTGAAAAACTATTGCAGGCGACAGGACGCTCTCTTTATTCCACGATCGGGCAGATTGCAGGTGCAGTGATCAATATCATCCTTGATCCGATCATGATCTATGGGATTGGTCCGGTTCCGGAAATGGGTGTGGAAGGAGCTGCTTATGCAACTGTGATCGGACAGATTGCATCAGCAGTGCTGCTCTTTGCTTTCCATGCAAAATTAAATAAAGAATTTGCACATGGAGTAAGCTGCATGAAACCGGATACAGTAATCGTAAAGGAAATCTATGCGATCGGACTTCCGGCGATCATAGCGCAGGCACTGATGTCTGTTATGGTATATGTCATGAATCTGATCCTGAAATTCAATCCGGCCGCCCAGACAGCATACGGTCTGTTTTATAAAGTGCAGCAGTTTGTATTGTTTCTTGCTTTTGGGCTTCGTGATGCAATTACGCCGATCATTGCATTTGCCTATGGAATGCACAGCAAAAAGAGAATCAGGGAAGGTATCAGATATGGTCTTATTGATACGGCGGTTCTTATGGTCATTGGTATAGCGATCACGGAGCTCTTTCCGGGAGCATTTGCAACGCTGTTTAATGCCGGACAGTCCAGATTTTATTTTATAGGAGCGATGCGGGTCATTTCGATCAGCTTTCTCTTTGCAGGTATCAATGTTGCCTATCAGGGAATTTATCAGGCGCTGAACGGTGGCATGGAATCACTTGTGATCTCTCTGCTCAGACAGCTTGTCATTATTCTGCCATTGGCAGGAATCTTTTCCACGATCGTCAGAAACGGACATGCAGGTGTATCGCTTATCTGGTGGGCATTTCCGATCACGGAACTGATAGCATGTCTGGCAGGGTATGCATTTTTAAAGCGGATCAGAAAGACGAAGGTTGACAGTTTAAAATAGGGAGGAATCAAAATGGCAGTGAAAATTATTACGATCAGCAGAGAGTTTGGAAGCGGCGGCCGCTTTATCGGAGAAGAAGTGGCAAAGAAGCTTGGAATGAAATATTATGATAAAGATATTATCGGACAGATCGCAGAGCAGTCTGGATTCTCACCGGACTATATCCGGGAACATGCAGAATTATCGCCAAAGAAAGGGTTGTTTGCTTATGCGTTTGCGGGGCGCGACAGCACAGGAAAATCCGTGGAGGATCTGGTATATGAGGCACAGAGAAAAGTCATTCTGGAAATCGCAGAAAAAGAAAGCTGTGTGATCATAGGACGGAACGCAGACTTTATCCTGCGGGAAAGAGCGGATGTTCTCAATGTTTTTATTCATGGGGATCTGCCTGAGAAAACAGAACGGATCTGCAGATTATACAATGTCAAAGAAGCTGAGGCTGTAAAAATGATGGCAGATATTGATAAACGCCGTATGACGAATTATAATTTTTATACCGATCAGAAATGGGGCATGGCAGGCAATTATACACTGTCATTGAACAGTTCACAGCTTGGATATGATAAATGCCAGAAGCTGATCCTGGGTTGTATACAGTAGATAATTTTTACGTGGTAAACTACGGGAAAATGATAGGAAATCCATGAAAAAAGAGCCGGCGGATGTTACAATACGTGTGTGCGGCCGGAACCGGCTTTTACACAGCCCCTCCCTGTCGATGACCTGTATTTTCCTGTATTGCAAGCGGACAAGTCCTTGTTTCGCAAAATCTGCAAGTACTCTTGCGACCGTGGTACGACGTCTTTCTGCAGCAGATGCATGCAGCATCAATTATCTCTGGCCCATCATGGCAGCTATTTGCGCAGCTGTAGTCCTGCACGAAAGGATTAAAGCAACAGAGTGGATGGCAATCCTGCTTTCTTATGTGATCATGGGCGGATCGGTTGCGTCGTACTCGGTGGTGGGAATGCTGCTTGTTCTGGGCGGCAGTCTGTTGCAGCTTATAAAAATAAGATACAGCGGCGTCAGTATTTTCTCTACAAAAGTGCAGTGTGCGGAATGGGGCGGCTGGTACGGTTCCAAGGTGTGGCATTCCAACGACAAGTACCGCCGCATCATCTACCGGTGCAATAATAAATTCCGAAACAAACGCTACGATGGACTGGTCAAGCGTTACGATGAAGCCAAGGCTCGGTACGATGCGGTGGTGGCCGTCATCTCCGTCATGGAAGCGCAGAGCGAACGGCTGTCGGACTTCATCAAGGTACTGAAAGCGCAAGACGGCATCATAAACGAGTTTGACGGCAGCCTTTGGGGCGGCATGGTTGAGTTCGCCATGGTGGGCAGAGATAAGGCAATCACGGTCACCTTCCGAGACGGTACGGAAATACAGGCATAACAGATACACGGATAGAATTGGCACTCGGCTGCGGTCGGGTGTCTTTTTTGTTAAGGGGTAGAAAATTTCATAGTTCCGCGATATAATAAATAACACTGTGAGTGCAATAAACCAACAAAAATGACGCAAGAAACAACAGAGGGATTGAAATATGGTCAAGAACAATTTTGAAGTCGATGTTAAAGTGAAGTGCATCGAAGCTGATATGACACAGGCGAAACTCGGAGAGGAAGTCGGCACAACGGGTCAGTATGTGAATCGGCTCATCAAGAAGGGCGATTCCATTGTGAATAAGACCTTTGTGCAGATGCTCGAAGTTCTCGGCTACGATATTCAGCTTACCTATGTAAAACGCGAGGAGAAGTAAGGTATGGATACAGTCGACTTGATAATAAAATCTGCCACCACCTTTTATGATGAATTGCGGGCAGATGCAAACGGACGATACCGTTCGTGGGAGCATTGCTACAAATGCTTTCATGATGCCAGGAATAATCCTTCTCCCGATTATGATTATTTGAGCTTGCAGCTTGCTTTTTATCTTGCAAGCTGGGGAATGTACAGAGGTTCATCATTCCTTCTCCAGAAGGATTATAAGGTACATATCCCCGTTGTCGTGGAACTACTGAAATCGCCGTATGATTGTTTGTTTGGGCTTGTCTGTACGGACTTAAGGAAAAAGGATGTGAAGGAGAAACTATCCGTATTGGATGCGTTTATGACCGAGTATTATGACAAAGTCCGAAAGAGTGTGAAGGAATGTGAAGTAAAGAATAAGCTGTCTGCCACGCTGATTACAAAGGTTCTGATGGGGACGCTTGGCTGTGTCCCGGCTTACGACAGATACTTCATTGATGGCATCAAGGATCAGAATGTATCCACGGGGAATTACAATTTGCAGTCACTTCTCAAACTGGTGGATTTCTATGAGAACAATTCTGTCCGGCTTGAGGAAACAAGACGAGGACTTAAAGTATATGACCTGCCATATCCACAAATGAAGTTGCTGGACATGGGATTCTGGCAAATTGGCTTTGAAAAGGATATCGACAAGGGATTGCAGGTCGCACATTGATTTATCGGAGGCTACTATGAAACAGCTAAAAGAAAAAGAATATGAGGAATTCCGGCAGTACCTCTACAACAAGGCGCACGGATACATTTGGACACCGGATACGCTGGAACTAATATGCGGCGGCAATGACAACGAGCCGGAGCGAATTGGTAAGCAGGTGCTTGAGATGCTGGGCAGGGTGCGCAATGAGCATATCTCTCACATGACGAGCGATAAACACAAGAAATATGTAATCCGCAATCTCCGCAAGGGGGAAACCGATCTGCTGAAGGACTTCTTGTATGAAGCAATCTTCATACCGAAGGGAACAGAGCCGCCAGCACGGGATATCATCGAGAAGCCGGAACTGCGTGTGTACACAGATGATTTCGGTACCCGTAAAGGCGATAACTGCCTGGTTGCTGATTTCGACGGCAAGGTGGTCGGAGCGGTCTGGACGAGGATCATGGACGATTACGGCCATGTAGATGACGAGACTCCTTCCTTCGCCATTTCGCTATACAAAGAGTATCGCGGTCAGGGTATCGGTTCACAGCTTATGGTGAAGATGCTCGAATTGCTGAAATGGCAAGGATATGAAAAAGCGTCCCTGGCGGTGCAGAAAGCAAACTACGCTGTGAAGATGTATAAGAATGTCGGGTTCAAGACCGTGGACGAAAACGTCGAAGAATATATTATGGTGTGCGAATTATGAAAATATATGAAATTGTAGACAACAAAAGAGATTACATGGATCTGTTGTTCCTTGCTGATGAGCAGGAGGACATGATTGACAGATATTTGGATAGAGGCACGATGTATGTGATTGATGATAACGGTGTAAAAGGGGAATGTGTTGTCACCGATGAAGGCGAAGGCATTCTTGAAATCAAGAACATTGCTACAGTGCCGGAATCGCATGGTAAAGGATATGGAAGGCTTCTCATAAATTATATTTCTGAAAAATATGCAGGACAATACCTGAACCTGCAGGTCGGTACTGGAGATAGCCCATTGACGATACCGTTTTATGAAAAATGTGGATTCAGAAGACATCATATAATCAAAAACTTTTTCCTGGATAATTATGATCATCCGATATTTGAGGAAGGCATTCAACTTGTAGACATGGTGTATCTGCGTAAGGCGATTACAAAAGTATTAAAAACAGACCGTCTGATCCTGCGTCTCTGGGAAGAAAGCGATGCAGAGGATTTATACAAATACGCCAGAAATCCCGATGTGGGGCCGATTGCTGGGTGGCCTGCTCATCAGAGTTTAGATGAAAGTCGGGAAGTGATTAAAAATGTTTTCAATGGCAAAGAGGCATATGCTATCTGCCTAAAAGAAGACGGCAAGGCTATCGGCGCTATTGAACTGAAACTAAATGGACATACCGATATGACCGAAAGAGATGATGAATGCGAACTTGGTTACTGGCTTGGAAAACCATTCTGGGGTCAGGGGCTTATGCCGGAAGCCGCAAGAGAAATTCTCCGCCACGCCTTTGAGGATATCGGTATGAGCAAAGTGTGGTGCGGATATTATGAAGGCAACACCAAATCGAAGCGTGTACAGGAAAAGGTCGGCTTTAAGTATCAGTGGACTACCGAGAGTGTTGATGTTCCGCTGATGCACGAGAAACGGACAGGTCATGTAAATGCCATGACGAAGGAAGAGTGGCAAACATTGTTATAATCGGAATTTGGAGACGGAGGTAATCAAAATGAAAGAATATCAACATTTGATTGGAAAGATTATTGTCGCTGTGGCAATTATAGTTGCCGCAATTATTATAGCGCAGGCTATTGGTGGAGCAGGAGAAAGTATCCGTAGTGGCTTGTTGCAATTAGGGGATGCTCTTCGATAACTTCCAGTATGTAGAATTAAGAAAATCGGCAGTTGCGGAGGTGAATAAAATATATGCTGAATGTGAAAAATGCTGATATGGCAGATTTTGAACAGATTATGAAAATTTATAAATATGCACAGGATTATATGATAAAGTCCGGAAATCCTGCACAATGGGGGCATTTTTATCCGGATGCGGAGCTAATAAAATCTGATATTTGTCAGAATGTATGCAGGGTAATATATGACAAAGATGGGATACATGGGGTATTTGCATTGTTTAAAGGTGCAGAACCTACTTATAAGCATATTGAGAATGGGAATTGGCTGAATGAAGAGCCTTATCTTACTATTCACAGACTTGCTGGGGATGGTCAGGTGCATGGTTTGTTTCAGTGTGTTTTAAATTATTGTAAAAATATTTCTCAAAATATCAGGGCAGATACCCATGCGGATAATCAAATCATGCAAAAGCTGATGGAAAAGAATGGTTTTATGAAATGCGGTATTATATATGTTAAAAATGGAACACCAAGAATTGCATATCATTGGACTGCTTCATAACTTTCAGTTGTGCGTCCGGCAAAGGGCAATTAACCTGGC